>JGI24216J29974_1045239_pt1 | contig 9234 bp, 1 predicted proteins | sample EnhBioin_Aerobic_2_FD_29974 | JGI IMG/M metagenome (IMG submission 29974) | reverse complement strand
AAAAATTAGTGCTTGAACAAGAGTACAAGAAAGGACCTCAACAACACGGTGGGAAAAGTAATATAGCCTGGGAGTAAAATCCGTGCCAACGAGAGCGGGATTTTTCAGAATTCCCAAAATCCCGAAAATGGTTCAAAATTGGGAGTTTCCCACCAAACAACAGACTATTTAACCACAAGAGGACCAAATTTTTGCTCTTATCGAATGGTGGTTTCTTTTTCTTGTCAGATTGTTTCATATGAGACTTCAAGAAAAGGAGCGGCACGGCAGAGGGGTTGGTATGGTCCAACATACTCTCGTTATTAATGATTTAGGATTAGTATTTCCATGGAGATATCATAAAAAATATAATTTGAAATTGAAATTTTGAGGACTTGGATCCTAACATAATCCCGAACAAATGTTCCGGCCGGGAATTCAGTCTTGAGGATCTGCTTGGCGGTTGTCCGGATGATTGGAATCAACGCCAATTTTCTGTTTCCAAAGACTGAATGTTCATGTTATTAATACTTCATGAGTTTTCTTTAGTATCATAACTGTGAATTATTATCAATGAGGAGCTTTGTTCACAAAGCCCTCAGCTTCAATCATCAGCACTCCTACACCCATCTTGGTAGGCTCATAATCACCATCAGTATCATAACCGTGAATTATTATCAATGAGGAGCTTTGTTCCCAAAGCCCTCAGCTTCAATCATCAGTACTCCTATCACCCATGTTGGTAGGCTCATAATCACCATCAGTATCTTGATCCTTACTAACAACACGACCTCGGATCGCTCCTCGTCCATTAGCACCACGACCCCGACCTCGGTTTGATCCTCTTCCACGGGTTTTTTTGGCAGGTGGCTGCAGAGTTTGACCATTGGAAGGTCTGCGTGTTTTTCTCGGATTTGCACATTGGTTGTCTGACATATGAACATCTTCTTCGATGTTGGATGGTTGTTGCGGATCTGGCATGTTCACATCATCAAGATTAATAGGTTCCTTTTGTGTTCCTGCTTTGTCTTTTCTGGGTTTCTTCGATTTTGGGCCATCGGCGCCATCGGTGTTGGCTCTCCTTTTAGCATGTCGCTGTTCACGAGGGGTCAGTTGACGAAAGGAGTCACCCAACTCAATCTCTGGTAAAGGGTCAATTTCAGCTTCCCCATCTTGAAGAGACAGTTTAAGGGTATCCAGTTCTTCTCTCAAGTCTGCTTCTTTCCAATGATTGGATTTAATGGCACCTTCGATTTGAGCAATGTGGAGATGCTGACCATATTCCTTCACTATCCGATGATACAAGAGCCGACGTTCTCGGGCTAACCAAAGGTCTTCACGGTTCCAGTTAATAGATATACAGAACATTTTTTTGAGGTTAAATGGGTCCACAATGGAATCTTCATTGTTTTTAGCAATCTCCTTTTGGAAGAGATAGATAAAATTGACTTCGGCTTTTGCTTTTTCATAATTGTGTGATGTGCTTTGCAAAATTACTTGCGCTTCTGCAACTGTTAGGTTTAGGGCTTTCATATCCTCGGCAAGATGATCAGCCATTTCCAAATTTTTGATTCCTCCTTGAGCTTTCCAGGATCGTTGAACATTCTCAAGTTTTTGGAGAACCGCTCTTTCATTATCATTTTTGGAATCAAGCACAGTGTAATATACCTGGCCATTTTGGTGTCCAATCAGTTGGTAATGATCTCCACGATATTTAAGAATGATCCATTTTGTAGAGCCATTGGAAGGGGTGTTGACTTGTTTCAGAGCAGCTTCATCAAAACCATTCTGCTCTCGGTAAACCCAGAAGTTTATACCTAGCTGCTGGCTAATAATCGACAAAGTAAAATCATCACCATGTCTCGGTGTTTTTCGAATGAGCTCAGCCAGTTTCTCATAACTGGAGGCTGCAGGAAGGGAAGAGCCTGCAGCATGGTCAATCTCAACACTTTCTAAAATTGCTGCTCTGGCTCTTGGGTCAGTTGTATGTGTTTTCAAGTGGGATTCACAGTTATCACCAACGAGCTTTCGCAGATCAACAACAAGCTGAGCAAGTGTGTGTGTATTGAAATACTGGGGATCCAAAGCCTTTAGTCTCGAGATATTATCTTGATTAATTAATTCGATTCCAGACTTCCCTCGTGAGTCGTAGATCAAAGCAACCAATATACTTAAATACTGACAATCGCCTCGTCCACCACATTCTAAATATCGGAACAAAGTATCTGGGAAAAAGAGTTTGTGGGGTCCTAATAGATACTCCCATCGTGTAGGAAGGATGACAGGAGATCGACTGGGATGCTCAGGGAGTAACGTCCCTTGAGGAGCGAGATAAGCTATGCAAAGTCGAATTCTACTACGGACATCAGCAATCAACATCAATCTATCTTGAGGAGTCTTGAACTCAGCTTGTAAGCTTTTTTCGATTGTTGCAATATCAGCATCGGGATGAATGGTAAAGAGTCTCAAGAGAATTTCGATGAAAGCTAAACAAAATACTCCACATTCAATATCCCCCTCTTGGAGGTTTCCAACCTTCAGGACAGTAACAGGATCATTCTGAGCAGAAAATTGTTTGAAAACGTCTTCTCCACAGAAATCAGGCTCGACATAACCAAATTCTTTTGCAGCTCTATTCAACATCGGATACATCAAGGGTGGAGCTTTGAATTTTTGTGTGTTTTTTGGGTTCAAACTGTCCAAATAGAGGAATTGTCTTTTCTTTGGGCGAATCACCCAGAGAATCCAGTGATCTCCATCCACGTGCTGTGGAAGAAAGATCACATCGAGCAGAAAGAGGGACGAGGGCAAGTTCATTATCCTTTCAGGAGACTTGACATGGGTATCAAGAGTTGTCAAGCAAAAGAAGTTAGCTGATAATCCAGCTTCCCTCATCATGTAGTGGAGCCAGAAATCGATTAAATGGTTGTTAAAGCGGAAGTTCTTCCGTGGAGGTCGTTTGAGTCCCTTGGTAGACTGAGCAGCATAGGGGTTGGGTTCGGTTAATGCAAAATCATCTTTGGTCACTCCAACACTCTTTCCAATAATGGTTGTGAGTTCAAACAAGTTGAGAGCGCTCAGGGGTTTGACCGTAGAGCTCGTGGTGTCTTCATCACTGATTGATAAGTAGGACTCTCTTTCTTCTTCAGAACCTTCATTATAGTTTTCATCAGCACGAACATAGATTTTTTTGAAAGTTGCAACAGCTCGTTTCATTCTTGCAGAAGCAGTGTCAGGTTCATCATCTGAGGAGGCAGTTTCTGAAGATGGGTCGTCACTTCCATCTTCTCCATTCTCAGCAACATCAGTTTTGGCGACATCTTCTCCTTCAGAGGACGATGCTTCATCATTCCAGGATCCGTCTGCTTCTTGGTCGTTTGCATCATCTTCGGCTTCGAGGAATTCATCAAACACGATCGGGTGATCTGTTGGTCCATCATCGAAGAATCCTTTTGGTTGAGGAGCCGGGTTTCTTGCCCCCAAGCGGATAGCTTTGTGGTATACAGGGTGCTTGTATTGATAAAAGTTCCTCAAATAGGTCGTCTCCCATACTCCAATGACCTGGTTTTGTAGAGCTACCAGAGGCGAGTAGATCTTTTGAAGGAGTTGCAGGATTGCAGCAGGTTGTTTTAAAACAGTATCATCACCTTCGAGGAGCTGAGGTGGGAGATGAGGACTGGAAAGGTCGCTTCCCTCTCTTCCTCCAATTGCAGTGGTTCGATACAAAGTCCTTGCCAGAGCGTGTGAGGCTTCTAAACCTTGGTTTTGAAACAGGGCCAAGGAATCGTGCTGCTTAAGTAACTCGGGATAGTGGGCAATCAACTCGTGCATATAGGGCGTGATGACAGAATCCCATTGGCGATGGTGAAATAGCTGATGAAGTCCTTTTCCAAAGTTCTCAATATAACCAATTGCTTCTTCTTTTTCTGTTGGTGTCAAGACAGCCATGTTCGTTAATAACTTGGTGATTTGTCGCCAAGATTCAAATAGTGCATACCAGTCTTTAACAAGACTTAACTGATGATCATTTTCATTATCAATCATTGGCTCTGAGTTATCACCAACAACTACAACCTGTGGTTCATCGCAAGCACTACCATTATCATCATTATCATTGAGGAGCTTTGTTCCCAAAGCCCTCAGTACTACAGGTTCATCGCAAGCACTACCATTATCATCATTATCATTGAGGAGCTTTGTTCCCAAAGCCCTCAGTTCAGGGTGAAACTGAGGCCAAAGTTGACTCAGGAGATCAGGAATATCATCAATTAAGCCTCGGATGTTATCTCCTCGAATTGAGTTTTTAGCATCAATATGAGTTTTCTCAAGGACATGATCTTGGATAGTGATTCTGGTTTTTCCTTTGACTTGTTTGGCATCTGTGACTAATTGGTAAGAAACATTGTGATCACGAAGATATTTGTTGATGATATCTCTTTTTGCTTGGGTCGAGCGAGGAAAGCAGCGTAACAAGAGTCGAAACAATTTCTCCGTGATACGACATTTCATGTGAAGAGGACATGCTATTATATTCGATCTTTTGAATCGACCAGCTTTGGTCTGGATGTAGCCATCAATCATTGGTCGTTTGAAGTCAGTACATTGGTTTGGTTTAGCATCACAGTAGTGACAGAACTTATTTTGTTCTTCTTTGGAAGAAGGAATACTCCATCCATAGTGTTTATCAGGGGATTCTTCGTCATCAAGGATGTCCCAGATACCTTTTAAATCAGCAACAAGGATAAACTCACTTTCAACTTGACGACCATCAAAAGCAATTGTTTCTTTCAGGAGCTCCTGTGTGAATTGAGGCCCAAAAATTGTTCTGTAATTGTAGGCTTGTTCTGGAAGATTCACAACGGCGATCGGTAGAACGTTATTTCTCGATTGCTCGACACTGTCTAAATCAAGAAATTCCAAGCTCACTTGAATTTGAGTTCGACCTTGAATGACCCGTGCATCAAAACCTATTTTGATGCGTCCAACATGGGTGATGTTTCCATCCTTATCGAATTTAACTCGAGGGTTTGTGGAGACACGAGCTTTTCCTTCTTCGCTGAATTTCAGATAGAGAGCAATCGCAAGTTGCTTGATGGCCTCGGGAGAAAGCCTGTATCCAACAGCTTCTAAAATTTTGCCAGTGAGCTCTGAGTCCAAAGCCCTTTTTCGATTTCTCCGACGAGAACCTGGTTGTGATGCAGCAAAAATTTGCTGAAAATTAAGAGCATAGCGAGTCATAAACCCGAAACACTTTCCGGACTCTTCGACATCAACCGAAAGAGGAAAGACCTGGAAATCATCATTCTTTTGAGCTGAAACAAGGTCTTTATACGCTCGTTGAGACATATTCATTGAGTTTTTTAATAAATACATATAATCAGGATCTTTTTCCATTTTAGATGCCCATTCATCATACGAGCGAATCTTCTGAAGGACAGCTTCACCTTGAACACTTTCGGCTTCACACAGAACTTCAAAAAAAGCGCTAGCTTTACATTCCAGCCATGCTTGTGCAACTTCTATCCATGATTGGGGATACATGGGTTGGTCAGGAGTTTTTGGGTTGGGGGGGTGTTTTCTATTCAACTCCTCAAGTTTTTCGTTGAATATCTTCTCAATAGCCAAGAGTCTTCCAACTAGTCGTGGTTTTGAAATACAACGCCAACCAGTTCTAGGTTTCACAAGGTCTACTCCATTGGGTCTAAGGACTTTATCCAGCTTAATTTGTCCCTTCGTCAACTTGGTCAACATTTTTTTGGGGAAAGTCTTTCGGAGTAACTTCTGAGTTCTCTTTACTTGCTCAATTTCTTCAATAATCACAGTACAATAAGGACATTTTGTTGTTGTACATAAATGAGGAGACTGTGCCCATTTGGGTAGAAAATTAATCACCTCCGGAACATCCTTAGAGTGAGTAACTTCGTAGTGTTTCATTGCTTTTGATATTACCAAAAAGCGTTCTTTACAGCCGCTACAGGGACATGTATAACGGCGATCGGCTTCTGTCAATTTTCTTCTTTGGGCAACTGTTCTTGGTTTGGTAATAGCATTAAGATTTGGTTCTTTTTCTCCAGTTTTGGTTGGTGATTTTCGTTTCTTTGGTTCACTCCCAGGTACTAATACACCAGATTGAGTAAATGTTTGAATTCTGCCTGGGGGATGGGAGACAGGATTCTCAATCTGTTCATTCAGGGTGGATATTTTGAGAGCATCACAAGCAACACAATATCCATCCTTCATCGTCAGGCAATCAAAATGACACCTGCGGCCACATTTCAGGCATCTCCCCATGGTACGAGCGTTGTCTTGTTGACAATGACAAGAATGCTTTCTGAATTCGACTAAGCCAGGAATGTCTTCTTCATCGGAGCTTGAAGATGATGGTAAATTATTAGTATTTGGAGGATCGTCACCAAGATCGTGAGTAAAGTTCCATGTCCCGGCAATATCATCAGTGGATGCGGACTTCTCTGTTGTTGAATCACCGGAGGTTGTGCCATCTTTTTGAGGATCATCATTGGAATTCTCTGGTGCTGAATCACCTAGGGTTGTCGTGGTATGTTGTTGAAGTCTGTTCATGACATCTTCATACTCGTCATGACCACAATAACCTTCCAGAAATGGGTTTATCTGGCCTGGAGGAATATAGATGGTCCATTGGTCTCTGTTTCCATATCTTGAAAGACCTGAACCAACGAAAGTTCCCTCTTGTGTCATTGTTAAGCCATTCTTGAGTACTTCTTCGGGAGTGAGTTCATCTACGGTCTTGTTTGTGACAATAATCTCTTGTTGTGTTCCAGACTGGTCCGTATAGGACACGGTTGCAACAGTTCGATCAAAATTCCCAGGTGGTAGTTCAACTGGATCTGAGGTTGGAGCTTCTGGTTTATGGACGGCGGATCCAGAGGATAGCTGAACAAGGCTCTCAGGTTGACGAACTACAATATCGGGGTTGTAAAGTTTTGATTCTTCATCTTTTGAAGGTTCTCGAGGTAATTCGGTGTTTGGTCTAGATTCGGTGCTTGATTCATGGTCCAAGTCGATTGCACACTTGGGACAAAGAACAAGTTCGTTTAAGCAATCACGATGAAGATATTCCCTACATTGACAACACTGGAGACGGTTTGCCTGAGTGAGAGGACCTCCAGATCCTTTACATCCCAAACAAATGTTTGATTCTCCAGGAGGGTCATCGTAATCAATGGGTTCCTTCAGGTTCTCCTTGGCAAGGTAACAACACAAATCTACGCAGTCAAGGTGACACGTCTCGTTACAAATGTAACAGTCAGTTGTTGCACCAGATAGCTCAGAACGACAAACAGCACAATCAGATTTAGGTTCCACCAGAGCAAGAGCGTTATTGTTATCAATGAGGAGCTTTGTTCCCAAAGCCCTCAGTACTACAGGTTCATCTTCATCAGGCAAAATCGAATCTTCTTGAGCTTGGGCATGAGCAAATTGTGGACCTTCCACATGCAGAAATAAATCTTGTCCATCAGCAGGTCCACTATTATCAATGAGGAGCTTTGTTCCCAAAGCCCTCAGTACTACAGGTTCATCTTCATCATCAGTTTTTTCTTTTTCTCTTCTTCGCTGTTCTTTGGCCTGATTCATTTCTTCGAGAAGCTTCAGGTGTTCACTCACGGCATTCGCTCCATATTTGGCAAGCCAGTTGTCGTAGTAGCGTTCCCAAAAAGACCAGTTCTCCATTTCCTCCCATTTGATTGGCCCATGATCATAACATTTTCCATCTTTCTTGAAGTCTTCTGTTAGGTAATAGAAAGCAAGAGCACCGTCAGGGGCATCTCTTTGGGCCAATAATTCCTTCGAGATGCCTGGATAGTCTGTTCCTGCTTCTTTTCTGGCGGCACTTTCAGCTTGGGACTGTTCTTCCCATATTTGCTCGAGTTCAATTTGGACTGGTACTAACAGTTCAAAATTCTTGATAATATCTTTCAGACTGGCAATACCAGATTTCACAATTTCATAATAAGGTAGCCAACACAATAAAAACTCTTCTACCTGGTGAGGTGGCATGGCTTCACGGCGAGCTTGTCGCTCACGCTTCTCTCTCCGCCTTCTATTGCATGCTTCTTGGTCTGCTGTTAGCACAGAAGGTTGCCAATCAGGTTTGTGATTCCATTCTTGTTCTTGTTGATTTGAATATCCAGTATTAGGAGTATCATCAGAAGTTGTTAAAATGTCAGAGTGACCAAGTTCGGAGACTGCTGGTTTTGCTAAGTTATCAATAATGTCATCAAGCACATCTTCTACAGGCCATGCATGTGAATCAGCATCAACAAGTGATTGAGTTTCAATGGCAAGCACATCTCCTACAGGCCATGCATGTGAATCAGCATCAACATCATCTGTCAGGATTGGAGGTTCTGGAGCTTGTACATCAACATCATCTGTCAGGATTGGAGGTTCTTGAGCTTGTGGTTCATCTGTCATAACCGGAGATTGGAGATCACCATCAATTTCAGGTCCAGGGGGAATAATAGTTTCAGCACGGCGTTTTTTGGTAGAACAGGTTCCACAAATATCATCCTTTAAACATTCCTCATGAGCGACGTGTTGACATTTCAAACAGAAATCCCATTCATCCTCATTCAGAACAAGATTTTGTTGACAAACACAGCAGTGGGACTCTTCAGGTTGATCTGTTGTGTTTTTCTTTTCTTTATTTTGTTTCTGGTCTCGTAATCTTTTGCTTTGGCGAGGGCCCTCAGTTTCGTCACTTTTTCCACTCTCGCTTGATAACTGTTCTTCTTCACTGGACTTTTGTGTTCCTTTCTTTTTGACATGGTTCTTTTTGGGAACGTTCTTTTGTTTGGTTTTCTTCGTTTTGAGCCCTGGAGGCTTTTCAACAGTTCCAGACACATCAACAACGCCATCTTGGCAATCTTGGTCATAGAGGCTCCGAAAATGTTTCTCCAGTCCTACTTTCCAACCAAGATCGAGTTCCTTGCCACGAACATGAATCTGATAAACTAAAGCGAGAAAGTTCACATAATCTACCCACCGTAACCACCCAGCTTTCCCCTGACCAGCATCAGTCCCATCCAGCTTTTTGTACTGTTGACTTTCACCCAACTGATATATCGCTCTAAATCTACTTGTATTCCAGAGCACTTCGCCATTTACCGTCTTTCGGTGATGGACACAGCCAATCCAATCGTGGGGCAGGCCTTGCTTCTGCTTGGGTTGGTTCTTCTTCTTGGGGGGCATTCAAGGCATGTCGTTGCTGTGCTC
>JGI24216J29974_1022926_pt1 | contig 9331 bp, 1 predicted proteins | sample EnhBioin_Aerobic_2_FD_29974 | JGI IMG/M metagenome (IMG submission 29974) | reverse complement strand
GTCGAAAAAAAAGTCAGTTGATCATTTTTCTTAAATAAAAGGGTAAAGGAAAACCTAACTACTGTAGTTTAATTATAACGTGATAATAATAATAAGAATAATATTAAAAACAAAATGGAATAAAATAGAGAGGCGTATTATTATTTATTATTATTATATTAGATTAGATTGTTAATTCTCATCGTCGTCGTCGAATCGAATCGAGTAGGAGTCGGTGGAGTGAATAGCAGAAAGGCCGTTTCGGGCGGCCACGTCGAGAAGGAGCTGTTTGGACTTGAGGTCCTTGAGGAAGCATTTGGCGTTGGGTTTGGTGACCTGCGATGCTGAAGCGGCGGTAATTGGTGGCGTGGGCCGATCTCGCTCTTGCGTCCAGTAGTCGATGAGCGAGAGAAGGTAGAACTTGAGCTGCACGCGGTGATTGGCCTTAAGCTTGTATTTGGTCTTGGTGCGCACGACTTGTGAGTTGGGGCATTCCTGGGAGTGTTTGAGGAGCTGTGTGCGGTCGGGCCATGAGATTTTGCACGACATACAGCGGTAGCAGTACTCGTTGAAGTGCGACAGTACGTGATTTGTTAGCACCACTGTTTTCATTTCGTCCGAGTAGAAGTGCGTTCGAGTCGTCTCTAGAGCTCGTCGATCGCTCTTGCACTTGGCACTATAATGCGCATCGAGAATGCTAGTCTTACTAGCCGAACAAATCACACAAACATACGAAGAGTAGTTGAACCATCGCCGGAAGAACTGCTCAGTATTGAGCCACGAAACAATCTGCTTCTCGACAACCTGTTCCTTGAAGATCTCATTAAGGCACTTGATCTCGCGATCGATGAGATAGGCGCGCGTGATGGCAATAGTACTAGCACCATCGACGGCGCTCGGATTGACTAGAGCAGGCGGGAGTCGAATATACGGGTGCTTGCGAATTTGCACGCCCACCGAAAGCTGACACAGATTGTTCGACTGGAGAGCGTTGAGACACTCGAGTTGCCACAGCTTGAAGACGCTCGTGAGATGCGCCAGACCGTGCTCGTTCGCGTAGTGACCGATTATGTCCGCGTAGAGATGCTTCAGCTCGACGCCGCATATCAGACAATTTTGCAGCTTTTGAGGCGTATCTGACTGGGGTTTGACGGTGATGTCCTTTTCAGTGACGCTGTAATCGGCCCAGAACTGAGTGAACGACTCGTACGACTTGGAGTTGACATGACTAGAAGATTGCGTCGATCCGTCCGAGGCCGGCTGCGTCGTCTGGCCGTTGTTGGTGCCGCTCCTAACCTGCTGATAGACGAACTTGTCCGATGAGACGCCGAAGAGCTTCTTGTGCGACTCGGACTCGTGCTCGAGCCAGTGATCGACGTCGAGCTCGGTCATTCGACGCGAGCATATCGAGCACTCGATAAGGATGTACGGCTTGTAGAAGAACCGTTTCGGCCGGTAGTGTTGGCCTGGTCGAGTCATTAGTGTCGTCGATGGGTTCGATGTTGTTGTCGATACTGTTAGATCGCTTAGTGATGTGTTCGCGTTGGTTTTGAAGCGTTTGCGACGGTGACCTTGTTGATTCGGTGACGACGTCGCGTTTCCTACTGGTGCTGTTGCTACTGAACCTTGAACGAGATGTAGCGGTTCACTGAGAGCAAAACTCCACTCACTATAATCGACCGCATTTCGCTCCTCATAATCACTAGCCCATTCGCCAAGATCCTCATCATCGGACTCCTCACTCTCATCATCAGCAGCTGATAGGGCGGCCTTACTAGCCGCCACAGTGGTAACAACACCCGTCTCAGATGATATCAAATCCTCCATCTGCTGCTCAAACAGCTCGAGCTCATAGTTAAGCGCCTGTTTCTGCGTGGCTACCGGAGTACTCGAACCCTTCGCCTGCTGCTGTTGTTGTCGCAGCTGAGAAGACATGTGCGTCGACATGACGTGATCGAGCGCCTCCTGATAGGTATACAGCACTATGGGTCGATTCTGTTGCGCTTGTGACTCGTTATTGGTCGTTGTTGACGCCGTTTCGTCCGTCGACTGCGGCTGCTGTTGCTGCTGTTGAGGTTGTTGTAGTGGTGAGCATTTACAGCATTTGTATTTGGGCACCGCGTCTATTGGTGTGGTTGTCGATGCCGCTGCTTGGTGACGCTTCGATGACGGCTCCGATGACGTGTCTGTGTTTGAGGACTCGCGTTTGCGGCTCGAAACTGTACTACTTCCGCCTCCGCTACTCGCAGCAATTTTAGCGATGAATTGCTGAGCACGATTGATAGCCAAATTGATCTCCTCCTCGGTCTTAATAAGCTTAAACTGACACGGTACCTCATTATTTTGATGCACTAGAGCAGCATGTTGTTTAGTCTGTGGCTCATCGAACGCATAAAACTGCACACACGTATCGCATTTGTAGGCCAAAAAGCTCAAATGAACAATAAGCACATGCTTAAGCACCTGCTCCTTATCGAAGCTGAAATTCGAGGCACCATGAGCCGAACTAGTCGGTCGTTTATTTAGCATCGAGGTCGAGGTCGACGGCGCCGACTCGCCATCCGGATAGCACAATAGGCACTTGAACGAGTCGTTCTCGTTTTCGAGCTCCATCTCGTTCCCGGTCGCTCCCGTCTGACTCGTCTTACTATCGTGGTGATTGTGAGAGGAGACGACTTGCTGAATATACTGTCTTAGTCGGGTTGAGATCAACGTCTTTCGGCGTACAACACTCGACTGCTGTTGAGTGGAGGTTGTCGATGCGGGCAGGGTTAAATCGTTGTCGACCATTATGCACGTCTTCTCGTCGTGTTTGTAGAACTGCTTGTGCTTGAAGAACGTTTTAGTGTCGGTTATCGGGTACGAGCACTCGTTGCACTTGTATGGGGCGTTTAGATGGAGCGCCAAGTGCTGCATGTACTTGCCGTTCTCCTTTTGCTGCACCGAGTTCTTGAGGTTCTTGGTTACGTTGAGCTGGAATTGCGCCCAGCAGTAGTGGCAGTTGAGCGTGATGTTGAGCTGTGCTACTTGTTGCGTGGTCGTTGTCGACGCTGTTTGCGGTGTTGTTGTGGTCGATGCCGCCGGAGATGATTCTCCTCCACCTTGCGACGTATCTAATTGTCCGCCGCCTGTTGAGCTGTTCGATCGAGAGCGTTTCACTCGAACTGCTCCGCTGCCACCGCCTGTGCTTCCTGTGTCACTGTTGTAGCCCGTTCCGGACGTGTTAAGACCTTTTTTGGCGTTGGCAGCAGCCTTCTTCTCCAACTCCCTTATGAGAAACTTCCTCTCTTCATCATCGTCATCGTCGATCATCTCATCCAAATTAACATCCTTTAGCGAGTTGAGATTGACGTTAACAATCGAATTGTTCACCGACTTAGTTCCCGATCCGATGCCGCTAATAAGCGAACTAAGCGCCGTCTGACCGCCGGTTTGACCGATGTTCACGCCGAGCTTCTTGAGGATCGAGTTCACGTTGTTCGTGTTGATATTTATCCCTCCAGCTTGAGTAAACCCGGCCTTAGAGTCCCCCGAAGAGTCGGCAGCCGCATTCGCACCACTTTTCGACGACGCCAGGTTCTCTTTGGACGCCGACGATTTTATACTCGGACTCATCTGTTCTCCACTCGACGCCGCAACAGTCGTCGATGCGCTTTCGGTCTCTGCTGCTGTCGAAGAAGCGGTTTGTTGTTGGCCACTCGTCTCATTTTGAATCGCTTGTTGTTGTGTCGATCCGAGAGGTGCAGAAGTAGCGGTTTGAGCCGCTTGAGCAGCTGGCTGATTAGGCGCCGGAGTGAGCGTAGGCACAGGAGTCAACGGCCACTCGACTATTGTATAATACTTGCTGGTAATCTTGTTCTGGAAAGTAATAGGCAGCGACTTGTGCTTGTATTTGATGTGCGTTCGCATGTAGTTCAGGTTATTCATCGTGTAGTCGCAGTAGCCGCACAAAAGGTCGTCGTTCTGGTTGAAGTCGATTATGATCTGTGAGTTGGCGTCCATTGTGAGAATTGTGGGTGCGCGAAGCATCTGTTGTTGCTGTTGTTGTTGGAGCTGCTTGGAGAGTGTGCTTGCTACGGTTGGCGTTCGACCGCCGCCCGAGACGGTCTGTTTGGCTTTGGGGCCGCGTTTACGACCGGGTGTCGATTTGGCCGCGGCTTGTTGTTGCTGTTGTTGGTGTTGTTGTTGAGAGAGTGTGTCGGTGACGCTTGAGCTCGCTTGTGGCGCTGTTTGTTGCTGTTGGAGGCTCGAGGCTGCTGAGTTTGTTAGGTTTAGTAGCGATGAGGAGATCGTGTCCATTGTGGTTTGTTGTTGATAGCGCGGTTGAGTTTTTTGATGCAGCTGTTGTTGTTGTAGCTGCATCTGCTGTTGCTGATGCAGATTAAGAAGAGCACCGACAGTAGTCGGAGGTTGATTATAAGGTGGCAAGTCCTCATTAGGGAGCCTAATCAACTGCTGCCGAGTATTATCCATGCAAGTTTTCTCGCGATTGGCATGCATCTGCTTCAAGTGGTCCGACATCTTCTTGAGCTTGTCCGAGCCGAAGTTGCAGTACGTGCACGAGTAGTTGATAGCCGGTTTGGCTGCGGTGGCGGCCGTAGTGGCCGTCGGTATGAGGCTCTGGATGTCTTGGTGTGGTTGGAGGAGGGCCGTAGCGCCGCCAGCTGTCACCAACTGCGCGTCGCCGTTCTGTGTGATTACTAGTTGAGCTGTGGCGTTGCCTGACGCGTCTGTGATGATCTGGTTGGGCTGGAGAGGCGTGGCTGTAAGTGTGCCGCCGTTCATCATCACCATCATTACTGCTGCTGTCTCATCTGAGATACTTCCGTCCGGCCTCTGTTGTTGAGTGACAACTTGAACCTGAGCTGGTACCTGTTGCTGCTCAGGCTCGAGTAGAATCGAATCAGCCTGAATATGTTGCAAATGATCGGCAGCCGAGCCGCCAACCTGAACAGCGCCCTGTTGTTGCTGCTGCTGTTGCTGTTGCTGCATAATCAACTGTTGCTCCTGATTCTGCTCCAAGATCTTCTGCTGCAACTGCTCTTGTTGCTGCTGCTCGATCTCCTCGAAATAGGCCACGTCGATCTCGAAGTTGTGCGCGTCGTACAAGTGCTGCACAATGTACTGCTTCTCGTAGAAGATCGCCTGACAAAGCGTGCACTTGTACTGAACAGTCGTGTGCACAGGAACCTCCTCGCCCGAGATAATCGTCAACCCAGACTCGTCAGTGACCGACGATAGAGTATTGAGAATAGCGCCGGTCATCTCGATCGTATGCCCGGTTTGAAACGCCGCCACCGCAGCCGCCAACAGCGTCGACGAGTCGGCTATGGTGAGCTCGACCGAATGCGTCAGTTTATAGTGATCCAACAGCGCCGTTGCATCATCCGTCGAGAACGACTCACACAAATTGCATTTGAATACAAACAGGTTCTCGGCTTCCGGCGGTTGTGCCGTCACTGTGATTGTTTGTTGCTGCTGTTGTGTGTTGTAGTTGGCGGGGAGTTTATTAGGCGAGACATCTCCTACTGATGCGTTGTAGTCTTCTTTGCAGTATTGGCTCAGTACTTGGTCGATTACCGAGTCGATTTTGTTGTTCGATGACTGGTCTTGTTGTTGTTGCTGTTGTTGATGATGTTGGTGATGGTGTTGGTTGTGTTTCGATTTGGACGCTTTTGGAACGGTCTGTGGTGAGTGCGTCGATGGTGTTGTTGTCGCTCCTGATGGTGTTGCTGTTTGTTGTGGTTGGCTCACTGTTGTCGTTGCTAGTGTTGTAGCAGTTTGTTGAGATACAGGCACAATTAACTCGGTGGTATTGTCGGTCAACGAAGCGGTCGCAGCGACATTAGCTGCTGTCGTATTAGCCTGTGGCTGAATAGCAGCATCGGAGAGCTGCAATAAAGTCGGCTGTCCGTCGATTTGCACAACTATAGACGAGGTCTGGAGAGCAGTGGCAGCAGCAGCAGCGGCCTCCTTGCGCTGCTGCTCGCTCTTGACGCGCGCCTCCTTAAACAGGACGAGCTGCTGTTGAGCGGCCTCGCGCTGTCCTCTCTCGTACTTCTCCACGAGGTGCTGCTCGTCGATGAGCTGCAGCTGCGTTTGAATATGGTGCTCGTAGAGGCGTTCCATTTCTTTCATGTCGAATTGATGTTCGTCGTGCAAGTGACGGAATAGCGAGTTCTTGAGCTTCGTGGCGAACTTGCCGCACTTGAAGCACCGAATGTCTTGGAGGAATGTGTCCGGCGAACGGTTCGTCGTCGTCGCTGACGTCGCGTTGTGGTTTTGACCTGTAAGAGAATTAGAAGCAGCGCTGGCATTTGACTGTTGATTAGTAGCGGCGCTCATCAACGCGACGAGAAGCTCGTTAATTAGAGCGGGAAAGTGCTGCCCGAAGTAGGCAACCAACTCGGCGTTGAACTGCGACGTATCCTGTTTCGGGGTGGTAGCAGCAGCGGTAGAAGTGGCCGGTTTAGACGGGGTACTCGTGGCCGACGACGGCAAACCAGCCTTCAAACTATTCAGCTTAATCCTCGTAGTGGAAACGGGGGAAACAGTACTGGCCAAAGCGGCACTCGACTCACTCGAGGCGGTGACCGAAAGCGGGCCAGTTTGCCCTAGTAGAGCATTAACGAACCGCTTCATTCTAACCGTCGACGAGTCATAGCCGAAGTGATCCACCATGACGTGGTGAATCGACGCGAATATGCTGCTCTGCTCGTAGCCGCACAGGACACACGAGCACATGGGTTTAACGGGCTCGCCACTCTCAGCGCTGCCGTTGAGCACGAATTTATGGAAGCCGATTTGGACGCGGTGGCCGCGGAACTCGCGAACGTGGAGTAGACACTCGGCTAGGTTGTTCACCGCCGATAGCTGTTTGCCGCCTGAGCATGACATGCACTGCATGTCGTATTCGTACTGTTCCGAGAGAGCGTGGTAGATTAGATGACGGGCGATCGAGTCGCGAGAGTTTAACGGTTTGAAGCACAATGGGCACTCGTAGACTAACGTCTCGCATAGTGTTTCGTCTGACATGGCTTGGGCGATGTACTGAAGCGATTGTTCGTAGGTGTGTGTGGCGCTTACTTGGTTAGTCCCAGACGGAGTGTAGACCTTGAACCAGTTCAAATTGATATTGGGATCGAGTAAATGAGCGAGAAACGAGTGTCGAATAAACGCGTGTTCATTGGAATAATTCTCAGCACAAATAACACAATGAACAAGCGGCCCAGAGCCATAAACATGCGACTGAGTAGAAGCGACCATAGCAAGTGAATTGGTCAACAGCTGAGTACTGGAAACGTGGGCCTGGTTTCCAGCCGAGGACTTTTTCCCACTCGAACCCGTCGTCGATGAGCTTTGAGTGCCGGAAGCCGACCCAGTACCAGGCGCGATCTTATCACTGATATTATACGCACAAATACCGATAACAGGCTTCGAGTTGAAATGCGACCTAACGTAGTGATACACACAGTCGACGAGACTCACTCGGGCGCAATTACACAACGAGCAGACGAACAGTGGCACGGCTTTGAACTGGTGATAGTGGTAGAAGTGTGCCATCAGGTAGTCGAAGGTCACCGATTCGTGCTGCGCAAACGCCGAGGCTAGAGGCCCTGGGGCGTTGTTAACGTGCACCGAAACGTCGCCGAGGCAAATGGGACACGAGTAGAAGAGGTCCGCTTTGAATTCGTCCCGTTTCAGCAGTTCGTCGTCGATGTATTTGAGCGATTTGATGGTTACTTGAAGGTACATGTCGTTCATGGGTGGAGATTCAATGAGCACCACGCCATCGTTTGAAGCGCCTCCATTTGTTCCGCCAGCCGATGATGTCGTCGAGGAGAGTTGTTGGTGTTGCGCAACGATTTGTGCAAAGTCGATCTGATGTTGGCTCGTCATGTGGCTCTGAAGAAGACGCTCCTCGGCTGATAGCATGCTGTGAGGGTCGTTCGGGTTGATTTGGGCGTCGGTGTTGTTTGTGGTCGAGTCGTGGTTGTGCGAAGGCGATTTTAGGATACCACTGCTTGATGAGCTCGATGACTGGGATGATGTGGACGTGGACGTGGTTTTCTCCGCCTCTTGGCGGTATTCTTTGTGGTTGCAGTGGAGACACATGAATGTCGTCATTTCCGAGTTGAAATGTGTCTGATAATGCTTCATGTTGAATTCGACCTTCTGGCCACAAACAAAACACCCTCCATAATAATCATGAATCTGCTTGACACGAAAAACATTCTCAATCTTGGAAATAGCCAACAAATGAACAAGAAACGCATTGTCGAGAACAATCGTATAACCGGGCGTGTTGTTGAGAATCTTTTGCTGATTCGAATAGTAAAGAGTGGAGGCGGTGAGTTTAAGCAAGTCACCGACCACTGGTTCGGCATCGGCGCCGAGTAGAGGCACAAGAGCGGTGCTGGGGTCATAGACGTCCTCGCCGGGCGACATCTCGACCTCTTGAACCTCCTGCTCCTCCTCGAGCTCTTGTACATCGGCGCCACCAGCCGCGCCTTCACCCGACGCTGCCGCGGCCGCTGCAGCTGCCGCCGCTGCCGGTCCCATTCCGCTCGACGTCGTTGTAGTCGTCGTCGTCAGGTGAGCGTCCACCCAATCGAGCAGCTTTCCCATTACGTACTCACTGTCCTCTTCGGTGGTCGCTGACGATGTTGACGACTCTTCGCTCGATAGGATTGTGTTCGGGTAGTTTAGAGTCGACAAGTCGGTGGTGGTTGTCACCACTGTGGTTGTTGTCGATTGTGCGCTCGTGTTGTTGTCTTTGGAGCGCACTTTTAGGTGGGCTTTGATTAGGTAGTATTTGATTTTGTACGGATTCGATCCATTTGGGGCACCAGTGGTTTCCATCTGAGGCCACAAATAGGAATAGACAATATTGTCTTCTGGATGCTTATTAAGATAGTGCACAATAATGGCGGACTTGTCGGTAAGATCGCACGAGAAGTCGCACAAGTTGCAGTAGATAAGGGACGACTCATGTAGAGTGCGCGCCGAGGGCAACTTGAAGTTGAACATGGTCAACTTGTGCGAGAGAATCTCGCCCACCGGCATGAACGTCGTGGCCGCTGCCGCCGCTACTGCTGCTGATGATGTCACTGCCATTGTGGCTGTCGTCGTCGATGGTGGTCTATTCACTACTGCTCCTTTTCCACCACTTGTCGTCGTATTAGTACTATTGTTGCTTGTTGTCGTCGATGATGATGCTGTTAATGAATTTGTCATCCAACAATAAAACCAACAACTGAATTAGCTTTTCTAAAATCGAAACGATGATGAGGCTGTTCTATGTATCGATCCTTTCCTCTATCTCTTTTCTCCTCGTCTTCTTATTTCGTTT
>JGI24216J29974_1043880_pt1 | contig 9412 bp, 13 predicted proteins | sample EnhBioin_Aerobic_2_FD_29974 | JGI IMG/M metagenome (IMG submission 29974) | reverse complement strand
GCTTATCAAACTTCATGACAGTCCATTCCTAATCATGGATTGATTTCCTCATTTTCTTTTACATTTCATTGTAAATTTTTTGTTAATTTTAGAAGTTTTACTAAACTTTCTTAATTTGGTCTTAATTGGAAATGGACATTTTTTAAAATTAAGACTCTTTGTGTGGATATATGACCTGTGTCTCCTCCATCAATGGATTTTAAAGCTTAGTGTATTCAGATTTGTTATGTCTTTTTGGCGATTTATCTACAGGAGAGATATTTTGAGGGATAGGTTTATTTTTATTAACAACTCTTTTTCTTTTAATTTTGAGTTTAATGATAAGATCGCCATCATCCTAATTTTATTGTTGATCTTTATCATTATAATTGGTAATTTATACTGATTAAACTTCACCGTTCTCTTCATCGTTAAGCTCTTTGATTTCTTTTTAAAGTTCGTTTTAAAATTATTAGTCCATGTAAAGTTTATAGAACTCAGTTTATTTGAAAGCCTTGTAAAGTTACTTAACGAAATAATACAGTCTGAAATATGCCCAGATAATCAATATGGACAGATGAGCAATAATGACGTAGGTTATGATTTCACCACAAATGATTTTATGACCGATGGGTTCTTTCATTTGTTTTATCTTAATAAAGTAAATTATCCCACAGGGTATAAATCCAATACCGAATTCGTTCAAGAAAGTTAATGCTGTGCGGATATTGTCGATAAAAGGTCGCTTAAAAATCAGGTATGCACAGAATATAAATTGTAAAATAAGCAACATTATTGCTTGAACAAAAGAGTTGCTAATCGTTGATGCAATTATTAAAGTAAAAAGTATTTTTCTAACATAATAAATACTTATTGTATGTTGAGTGAAATCTGATTCTTTAAATCCTTCTATAAAAAATGCAAGATTAGCTTTTGTTTCTGTCTTACTGTCAGTTTCTTCATACGGAATTTTGTGATATTGGACAATTTTATAAATGATGAAACATATGCCTGTCAAAAATCCCAACATACAAATTGTGCCTATGGCCACATCTCCTCCATTGTATGTGAATCGGTATTGCATAAAGGCTGATACCAACACGTTAATTGAAAATATCCACAAAAAATCATTAAGAATTCCATACTTTACTCTTGTCTTGTAAATATTTATGAATATGTTTCTTAAAGGTCTGTTGGAGTTGTATTTAGAAGCAGCTAAGTAAAGTATCCCTGCAATAAAAGCATAAATTAGGCCGATAATAATAAATCCAGCAGCATTAAGAACGAAACTAAGTTGACCTTCAGTTTGAGCCACACTGACAGGAATTTTTTAAGTGAAGTAAGAAGGCTACTTGTAAAGATTAGAGAAGATACTGGGTAAGAAGGTAAATCTCGAGATTTTAAGTTTCCTCAAGAAGAAGAATAAATTAGGCGGTATTTAATTGAAGTAAGCGAAAAGACTTATGAGTTGGAAAGCCTCTAGCTGGTAGAGAATAGCAACAGGGCTGCAAATGAGAAGGGCAAATACAGGTGCAATAATGGCAATACTGAGTACAGTGCTGATGACTTCAAAAGATGATGAGGCTGAGGCCAATAAATCAGAGGGATAAATCTAAACTGTCGCTAACTATATTTGTGCCTCTAAAGATTGTAAAGATTGCCCTGATTTAGTCTGGACAGCACTGGGATCAGTGAATACAACATCAAATTTTACGTTGTCCAAAGACTGACCAGGGTTGAGTTTCAACTTCAAACTTCCATCTGGTAATACTTAAGCGTCAAAGTAAAGACCTTCATTTATCATCTATGCTGAACTCTGTAATCTGCGATTTTTAGATTACTAATCTGGAGCATTTAAATCTTAATTGAGTAATCTTCTTGTTTTCATTGATAGTCTCACTTTTACGAAATCTTTTGGATTACCTGTAATTACTGTCTCTTGATTGAACTTTACTACCAATACTGGTTGAAAATTTTATGTTGTTTGGACAACTGTAAAAGACAAAGGTTTTACACAACTTTCAATTTAAGAAGTGCAAGGTTTACACTCTGCATTTTAGCCGTAATAATCACCAGGACATTGAGAAACACATTTGTTTTCGTATTTGAACGATTGATAGCACGTAGTACAATTAAGAGCATTACCAAAACAAGACATACAAATTTAATTACATTTCTCACAATAAACAGCAGTGTAATCGAGATAAGTTCCTACTGGACATACTTCCACACAAACATCCTTCAAATAATAATGGTGAGTAGAGTTACAATAAGGATAACAGGAATTGTCTTGCTGTGAAAATATGGCATTACTGGTACAGTTTGTACAATGCGTTGAGTTAATACAGGCACTGCAATATTGAGGACAATTTTCACAACTTCTCATTGTGGTATTTTTGTACATTTGAGCCAAACATTCAGATGAACATTTTTTCGTAGAATTTAAGCCAAACATTCCTGATGGACATTTTGTTGAAATTACACAGGATCTTGTCTCATCATTAGCGTAGTTGGCAACTTGATCATTTAAAATGCATTCATCAACGCACTTTCCATAAGATAAGTATTTTGTAGCAATACATGAAAGACAATTTGTTTGTGAAAGACACGTTGGACATTATACAGGACAGTCTTTGCATGTTCTTGTTACAGCATCTCCATAAAGTCCTCGGCCACAATTCTGAACGCATGTCCTGGTTGGTAAAAAGGCGAAATAAGGTGATGGACACTCTTCAACACATAATCTGCCAACATCGAGTCTGTATCCAGAAGCTGTGTCAGGACAACTTTCGAGACATACCCATTAAAGAGAGTCACCATAATATCCTAAAGAACATTGACTGACACACCTTTGATTGCTTGGATCTGCAAAAAGTCTTTCTGTACCAGGACATTTTTAAACACAAATTCTTGTTGTTGGATCAGCATAAGAACCAACAGGACATTGTGGTACGCATTTATCAGTTGTATTTTAAGCGAATAATCCTTGTGGACAAGTTGTTACACAGAGATTAGTTGTATCGTCTGCGAAAATATTTTATACATTTGAACAGTTAAGTCGACATGTCCTTGTGCTGTTTTCACCGTAATAATTTTGAGGACATCTCTCAAGACATTTGTCAATATGAGCATAAGTTTTTGAAGGTTAATCAGGACAAAGTTGAACGCATTCTTTTGTAACATCACTGGCATAATAAGTACTTGGACAAGTTGGTTGGCAAACGTGAGTAGTAGGATCAGCATAAGTTAAGAGATTTTTAGGGCAAGTTTTCAGACATGTTCTTGATTGAACTTAAGCAAATAGTCCAATGCTACAATTAAGGACACATTTTCTGGTAATATTGTCAGCGAAATAATTCATATCTGCAGGACAATATTTGACACAAGTATTTGTAGAATTATCAGCAAATAAAAGTGGCTGTATTGGACAGAGTTATACACATAATCTGGTCGTGTTGTCTCTGTACCATCCATCGGGACAGGTAGATTGGCATACATTTAAATGTCCGTAATAATCTGGAGAGAAAGGACATACTTAAACACATCTGTTGGTGGAGTCATCAGCGAAATAAGGATTATCGCAGGAAGTTACACAAGAACGTGTTGATTATTGTGCAAAAAATCCTGTTGGGCAACCTCTTAGACAAGTCTGATTCTCAGTATAGGCGAAATAAGGATAATGACAATTTAATACACATTATCTGGTTTAATCATATTTGAACATGAGAGGACTTGTGGAACAGTCTTAAGTACAGCGATAAGTCTGGTTGTTTTGATAATAAGGAGCTGGACAGTGTTGCACACATACCCTTAACAAATCGAATGCATAATACTCAGGCACGCTTGCACATGATGATTTACATTTTCTGTCAGTAGGATCAGCCACTAAACCCACTTCACAATCAGTAACGCACATTCTTGAACTGTCTTCTGCAAAATATCCTGAAGGGCATCTTGTTGTGCACATTTTATTCAATGGATTCCCATAATATGGTGAGGGACATCCACTTTAACCGTTATTCCAGTATACACATGTATGGCCAACATCATACTTAAATGTCTGAACAATATCAGTTGGACATTATGAGACACAAACTCTGCTGTTTGTTTATTTGTAAAAACCAGGACGTACAGTACACTCAGCGACACATAAATTAAGTTCTTCATCAGCATATTAATTTGGGGGACATTGAGTTACACATCTTTGAGTCGAATTAACAGCATATGAACCTTAGGGACATTTCTTTACACATTGACGAGAATCAGGATCTGCATAACTTACCCAGCTTGAAGATTTAGGACAGTTTAACACACATGTCCTTGAGTGGGGATCAGCATAGTAATCGATATTAGCTGGACAATTAAGAACACAAAGATATGTTGAGTTATCTGCAAAGTATGGGTATTAACAATTAGTTACACATTTGTTTGTTATATTATCGCCAAAAGTCAATGAAAACAACGAGCAATCATCAGTACAAATTCTTGTTGTTTGGCCAGAAGCAAATGTGCCATTAGGGCAAGTTCTTACACAAAATCTTGTATCCAAATCTGCATACGATTATGGAATATTTGGGCATGTTGATACGCACATTTGGGTGCTATTATCACGGATTAATATCCCTGAACATTGTTGTTTGCATCGATTATCACTTGGGTCAGCCCAAAGTTGCTGCTAAACTGGACATTGAAAGACACAAGTGCGGCTATGTGGATCAGCATAAGTTTGCAATCCATTTCTTACTCCACATGCTGAGACACATTTTTGATTGATATACTCACCATACAAGTCATCAATTTATGGACACTTTGTTACACACAATTTTTCAGTATCGTAACCAAAAGAGAGTGGATCAGAAGGACATCGACTGACACAATATTTCGATATCTCATCTCCCCAACTACCAACAGCACAACCAGTCGCCAACACACATTGTTTTGTAACAGTATGAGCGTAATAACCCGATGGACATACTCTCAAACACGTATTATTACCAAAGTATCCGAATGTTTATTAAGTAGCAGTTGGACATTAGTTTACACAGTTTCTTGTTAAATTGTCAGCAAACTGAGTTGAATTGCATTGTGAAGTGCATGTTCTGTCAGTTTATTATGCATAAAGTCCTTATGGACAGAACAATACACAATTTCCACTCAATGGATCTGCAAACATCGGGTCAGCACAAGTTGATACACAAAGATTTGTACGATTGTCAGCGTACAATGTTTATGTACTTGTCAAACATTTATATTTACAAATTTTTACTCCATTCGAATCAGTGTGCCCATACGTGTCTGGAGCACCAAAACATCTTTGTACACAATATCTTGAAGTGGGTTCAGCAAATCCATTTGTACAAGCAGGTTAACATTTTTTAGTGTCATTATCCATGAAAAGTCCTTATGGACACAATCCAACACATTTACCTTCATTGACAAGTGCGTATTCAAGAGTTAAACTGCAAGCTGACATACATTTTCTTGTATTTTTGTCAGCGAAAGAATTTGTAAAAAGCTTACAATCTTTTACACAAGAATGAGTTGTATTTTATGCAAATAAGTAATCAAATTATGGGCATGAAGTCTAACAAGTCTTTGTTAGTGGATTGGCAAAGTTAGGATCTGAACATTATGTTACACAAATTCCGTTTTAACCAAATTGGTTACCTGAACATGTTTTAACACAAGAATTAAGAAGCGAGTCAGCAAAAGTTGGAGATGTGCAGGATAATTAACAGTATCCGGTTGCTTAATCAGCAAATAATCCTGATGGGCAAGTTTTAGAACATTCATTTGTAGAGTTAATAGCAAAATATCCAGGTTTGCATGTCGGTAAACATCTTTTAGATTAAGGCTCAGCGTATAGTCCAGTTGTACAACCTGATCGACAGGATCTTATTCCTGGAGTCGGATCGGCAAATAATCCATCCGAACATTAAGGAACACAAATATCATTTTATTAGTAAAAATCAGGGTCTGTGGGACATTAATCAACACAAGTATTTGAGCTTTTATCAGCAAATTTTCCAAATTGATAACAGGTTGACTAACACGTTTGAGTTCCGATATTTGAAAAGGAATTTAAACATTCATCGACACAAAGGTTTCTTATTGGATCGGCAAAAAGGACTGAGCATCCAGGAACACAGAGTCTTCCTTAGGCAAAGGTACCAGTGGGACATTTTAACTTACATTATAAAAGTCCCTTTCCATCATTATGGCCATAGTAAGGTGCAGGACAAGTATCGACACATTGATGCGAAGGTTGATAAGCATATTTTCCTCCTGTGCATTTATTTTCGCATTTGTTATTAAGTGGATTTGAGAAGTATCCTTATGGACAGATCATCACACATTTATTTGTAGTAGAATCTTCAAAGTAAGCAGTATTGGTACAGGATGTTTAGCATTGCCGGGATTAAGGGTCAGCAAATTCTCCTTTTATACATCCTGTAACACATTAATGTTTTGTTCTGTCTCCATAACGCAAAGGAGAAAGTGGACAATTTGATACCCAAGTTTGGGTTGTATTATCAGCGAATAAAGTCATTTCTGGAAGATTGGACAAAGCATAACAGTCTCTATCAACAGTATAACCGAAATATCCAGAAGGACAGATTTTTAAACATCTGAAATTATGTCCCCAGGTACCATCTGAACATTTTGATTCACAATTCCATGTGATATTATCTGCACGCCTGCTGTTAGGACTGCAATCATTGAGACAAAATCCAGTTGAGTCTCGATAGTATCCAGATGGACATGTCTGAACACATTTGTTTGTTGTTAGGTCTCCAAAAAGACCATTTGTACAAGAAGATGAACATTCATTTGTTGATGGATCGGCATAGAGTCCAGTTGTGCATGCTAATTCACATTTGCCACTCAACAAATATGAACCAGTTTCACACATTGATACACATAAATTTGTTTGATTTGAAGCTCTTGCCGGTGATGTACAGCTTGATTTACATACTTTATTCTCGCCAAATAAGCCATCATCACATTTTGCCACGCACAAACTTCCTTGTGCATAACCAGTTAAGCATGTTGATACACATTCGGTTGTAGTATTCTCTCCATATGTACCTGAAACACAAGTTGAGATACAAATACCATTGGTATCTGCATAGAATCCAAAAGGGCAAAATTTAACACAAGTGAAATTGTATGTAAAGAATCCTTTGACTTTGCATGATGGAATGCAAGTTCTTTAAGTTGGAAAACGATGATAATTATTTGTACATTGTGACTCACAAAATCCACTGTTTAAATCTGCATATAAATCCGGATTCGATGGGCAAGTAGGCACACATAATTGACTTCCATTGAGTTTAAACTGTAAAGCGGGGCATGTTAATTAACATCGCTGAGTGTTTGTATTTCCGAAATAAGGTGATATGCATTTATCAACACAAGTAAAAGTTGAAGTAGAAGCAAAAAGTCTTGGAAATACAGGACACTGACTGACACATGTTTTTGTTGATGGATCAGCAAATGATTCACTCGGACTTTGAGAGCATTGTAATACACAGTATCTATTGACAGTTTGAGGATCTGCATATGCATTTGATTGCGAACAAATTTATTAACAAACTCTTGTGGAGTTGTTACCAAATGTTCCATGAACTCCATTATCTGATGGACATTTTTGGACGCATGTTCTCGTTTTATCGTCTGAATAATAGTTTACAGGACATAAAGGAACACAAAACTTTGTTGTTTAATCTCCATAAAGACCACTTGTTGCTGGGCAAGTTGTTACGCACATGTTTGTCGTATTATCAGCCCATTGAGTTCCACAATGGAAAGGATTTTAGACACATTACCTTGAAGATTGAAGACCCCATGTTCCAGAAATACAAACTTTTACACATATTCTGGATATGTTTTGAGCATAATAATAAACTCCTGATACGATAGGGCATTGAGGTAGGCAAGATCTTTTACCAGTTTGATCTCCATAATAAGGTTGAGGACATTAAGATACACATAAGTTTGTGGCGTTACTACCAAAAAGCCTTGGAGTGGATGGACACACTGTTACACATAAATTAATTCCAGTTGATACATCCCCGTAATAGTGTTAGGTTCCAGTTTGGGTCAGTTTAGGGCATTGAGTGACACAATTTCTTGTTGTCGGATCTCCAAATTAATTGTTCGTACAATTACTCAAACAACTACGTGTCGAATTGTCTCCAAATGTCATGCTTGGAGATGTTGGACAGTTCAAAGATGTTACACATTTCATGTTAAAGTTTTATGAGTATGTTGGAATCGGTAAAGCTGAACATACACTTTGACAGTCTCTTGTTTGAAAATCTGCCCAAGTATTCGGTTTAATACATTTTGGCACACAGCTTAAAGTCAATGGGTCTCCATATAAATCTCGGCCTCCACTTCCAGAATAATCAGAACAATCTGTAACACATAAACGTGTTCCTGTATCTGAATCTGCATATGAGAAAACAGGACAAGTTAAAACACAGTCATCTCCAGAACCAAAATAACTGAATGGAGTCGGTCCTGTACAGATTCCGACACAAAGATTTTTATAAGGATCGCCAAATCTGGTTCCACAAAGAGCTGAATTTGGATGACAATATCTGACAGTTGGTGTATCATCACCAAAAAAGCCATCAGGACATTTTGATACACATCTTCTTGTGGTTTAATGAGCAAAATATCCTGATGGACAGAGAGTTACACATGTCCTGGCAACGGTGTCTCCATAATAAGTGAGAGGACAAGTTTCCACGCATAGTTTAGTTGTAGGGTCAGCAAATCTTAAAGGCAGAGACGAGCATTGTGTCACACAAATTCTCTTGCCAGTAGTTACATCACCAAACCAGTCAACATTTGTGAAGTCAATAGGACACTGATCAATACAGAGTTTGATAAGGTTAGTTTTATAAGCAAAAGACCCAGTTGGGCAAGATTAAATACAAGATTGTGTGACGTTTTCACCATAATAATTTAATTGACAGTTTATTGAAGGACCACATACTTGAGTATCATTGTTTGCATAGTAAAAGGATGGTGATTTTAAACAAACGGCAACGCACAATCTGTTCAATGTTTGTACTTAAGCAAAAGAGTTTCTATCAAGACATTTAGTTTCACATGTTCTTGTATTGTTATTTCCAAAAAGACCTGTTGAGTAAGAAGCATTACACGTTAAAACACAGAGTCTGTTACTGATATCAGCAAAATAATTTTGAGGACCTGATGTCGGATAATTTGGATTTAATGGACATTTACGAACACAAAGCTTACTTTCTGGATCTCCAAAAGTTCCTTGACTTGGAGGACATAAATTTACACATAAATTTGTTGAATCATCACCAAAGTAACCTGTTGGACATGATTTAGGATCTGTGAGACAGACATTATTCCACCCATAGGTTTTATCTTTACATTTCAAAACACAAAG
>JGI24216J29974_1000947_pt1 | contig 9415 bp, 5 predicted proteins | sample EnhBioin_Aerobic_2_FD_29974 | JGI IMG/M metagenome (IMG submission 29974) | reverse complement strand
ATCCCGGCTGGATCGTCGACACGCTGCTCTCGCTGGCCCTCGGCGCCCTGAACGCGGCCGACCTCGACGCCTGGCAGCGACCGCGTTTCTACACCGAACAACTGGTCCATCACGGCTGCCCGCGGAACGAGTTCTACGAATTCAAGGCCAGCGCGCAGAAACTCTCCGACCTCGGCTGCCTGATGGAGAACATGGGCTGCAAGGGCACGCAGGCCAACGCTGATTGCAACCTGCGGCCGTGGCATGGCGTCGGCTCGTGCGTGCGCGGCGGCTTCGCCTGCATTTCCTGCACCGAGCCCGGTTTCGAGGAGCCCGGGCATCCGTTCATGGAGACGCCGAAGATCGCCGGCATCCCGACCGGCCTGCCGATCGACATGCCGAAGGCGTGGTTCGTCGCCCTCGCCGCGCTGTCCAAGTCGGCCACCCCGAAGCGCGTGCGCGAGAACTCACGTTCCGACCATCCGCTGATCGCGCCGGGAATCCGCAAGAGCGGCCCGAAGTGACGCGGCGCCTCACTATCGGTCCCTTCAATCGCGTCGAAGGCGACCTCGAAGTGACGCTCGACATCGCCGATGGTCGCGTCGCCTCGGCGCAGGTCAGCTCGTCGCTCTACCGCGGCTTCGAGCACATCCTGCTCGCCAAGCACCCGCTCGACGCGCTGGTCATCGTGCCGCGCATCTGCGGCATCTGTTCGGTGTCGCAGTCGGCCGCTGCCGCCACAGCGCTGGCTGCCGCGGCTGGCGTCGATATGCCGCCGAATGGCCGCCTGGCGAGCAATCTGATCCTCGCCTGCGAAAACCTGGCCGATCATCTGACGCATTTCTACCTCTTCTTCATGCCCGACTTCGCGCGTGCCGCCTACCGCGGCTGCTCCTGGCATGCCACGACCGAACGGCGTTTCCAGGCCACCGTCGGCGAGGCGTTGCACGAGGTGCTGCCGGCGCGCGCCGACCTGCTGCGCCTGATGGGCTATCTCGCCGGCAAGTGGCCGCACAGTCTGGCGCTGCAGCCGGGCGGCACGACGCGCGCCGTGACGGCAACCGAGAAGGTGCGCCTCCTCGTCGTCTTGCGCGAGTTCCGCGCTTTCTTGAGCAGCACCGTCTTTGGCGACGCACTCGAGAACGTCGCCGCGATCGGCAGCGCCGACGAACTCGCCGCCTGGGCCGAGGGCCGGCCGGGCGATCTGTCGCGTTTCCTCGAAATCGCCGGCGATCTCGATCTCGCTCGCTGCGGACGCGCCAGCGACACCTTTCTGAGTTACGGAGCCTACGCCCATGGTGGTCGCGACGGCCAGCCGCTCTTTGCGCGCGGCGTCTGGCATGGCCAACGCCGGCCGTTCGAGGAACCGTTGATCCGCGAGGACGTGACGCATGCGTGGTTGCACGGCGACCGGCCGCTGCATCCCCGGCAAGGTGAAACGCGTCCGCTCACCGGCGAGTTTGCCGACAAGGCCCGCGCCTACACTTGGTGCAAGGCGCCGCGCTACGACGGAGGCATCGTCGAGACCGGCGCCCTGGCTCGCCAGATGGTCGCCGGGCAGCCGCTCGTGCGCGCCTTGGTGGCGGCGGAAGGCGGCAGCGTCCTGGCGCGGGTCGTCGCCCGGCTGCTCGAACTCGCCCTGGTGGTGCCGGCGATGGAGGGCTGGGTACGCGCCCTGACGCCGGGCGAAGCCTTCTGCCATGCCTGGCAGTTGCCCGATCAGGCGAGTGGCGTCGGCCTCGTCGAAGCCGCGCGCGGATCTCTCGGCCACTGGCTGCGCATCGAAGGCGGCAAGATCGCCGGCTACCAGATCATCGCCCCGACCACCTGGAACTTCTCGCCACGCGACGCGGCGGGAGTTCCCGGCGCGCTCGAGCAGGCGCTCGTCGGGCTGCCGGTGGGCGAGGACGAAAGGGTGCCGCTGGCCGTCCAGCACGTCGTGCGGTCGTTCGATCCGTGCATAGTGTGCACCGTGCACTGACCATAGCCTATCTGGCTGCAGTATCCGCAACCAGCGGGCCGCGCCAGCCAAGGTTGCGTGCCTGCGCAAGGACAAGCTCCATAAGTAGAGGGGCCGCTCCACGGCCGTCCTGCACGGCGGACAACGGGTAATCTTCTGCGGTTCGCAGGAAGCCCTCTCTGTCGTTGGTGGCAAGACGGGCGCTGAGATCCGCAAGCAGCAGTATCTCCAGGGGAGGGCCCGCTAGTTCGGATCCCTCCGCCGCCAGGATGCCGCCGGCTCGCTTGGCAGTAGCTGGCCAATCACGCATGCTGAGCGCGTGGAGAAACGCCACCCACCTGCCCACACGTGTTCCTGGCTCGTTGCACGGAGAGGCTGAACCTATCCCTGACCACACGGCGTCGATCTCCCGAGAAGTCAGCGAAGGGTGCGTTCTTCGGGACAAGTCGAGGAGCGCGAAGATTTTGGCTGCTGCCATGCGTTCGCAATCATGCCCCTCACGGATCGTCGCCAGGCTCGACCAGAACGCCACGGGCAAGGATGCGGATGTACGTCCTTCGAGCAGGTAATCGCGGATCTGCTGCGCCACGTGTGCATTGTCAGAGTTGTCAAAAAAGGTACTGGCGCCAACCGGACCCGGTTCGGGCTCCCGCCGAAGTTGTAGGGCTTCCAGTACAGGAACGGGATAGTCACCGAGATCAGCCAGCGGGAGGGCGTCCAGTTTGCTGAGAAAGCGATAGCGGGCTGCATTCTGATCGACAAAGGGAAAATAATCGGAGTTTTTCGGCACCCCCCGTGCGGCCAACATCGGTGACCACAACGCCTTGCTGCCGACCAGACGCAGGGCGATGTCGGCGCGGCCGGCGATGCCCAGACGGTCCAGTTCACTGCGGACGGCCGGTTCGTCGAGAAGTCGATAGTCAGGAGGCGCAATGGTTCCCGAAGGGCGAGCCACGACCAGCAGATCGAAATTGTCCGTGGCATATACGCGGTAGTCCGCAAAGACGCTGTCCAGTGCGCCCACGACGGAAGCCACGATGGGAATCGAGGTCTCATACATCTGCAGCCACTGGACGAACAATCCTTCGGATGATAGGTGGCGCGTAACGTGCCGGTAAAACTCTTCCGAGAACAGCGATGCAACGCCAGAAACCCAAGGATTGGATGGCTCCGACACGATCAGGTCGTAGCGCACGCTGTGACTCGAGAAATGCGCTCTGGCGTCGTCGATGAAGATCTTGCTGCGCGGGTCGTTGAAGGCTCGCGGTACACGCGCCTCGAAACCAATGCGTGCCAACCTGACCATCTCCGGCTCGATCTCAATGGTGTCGACGCGCTGAACCTGCGGAAAGGCGAGCAGCATGTGCGTCGTCATTCCCGAACCGAAGCCGATGTTGGCCACCGTCCTGGCCTGTGGGGTGTGTAGCATGGGAATCACCGCTGCCATCGCCATCGTCATTTCGTCTGGCGACGGAGCACCTTGGCCGCTGACGTTGATTGTGGCATCCGTCTTGCCGTTGGTGGTGATCTCGACATGGCCTCTGCCGTCGCGAAGCAGGCCGATCGAGGCCGTCTTGCCGTCCTTCCAGTGCAGAATCTCGACGCCCTCTGGCACCGTGGCCGTGGCATGGCGAAAGACGCCGCCGGCCATCCGGTGCGCGTCGAACTCTACACTGGCCAGGCACGCAAGCCAGGCCAATGAAAAAGCGGTGAGCCAACCGTAGCGGCGCCGCGCCGTCGTCTTCGCGAACGCGCCGGCGATGAGATAGAGCCCGAGGGCGCCGTCCAGCAGCGTGCCGAAGAGTACCAGCCCCTTGAGACCGACGGCTGGCAGGACGAGGTGTACGGCAGTGATCACCCCGACGATCGCGCCCAGCGTGTTTGCGGCGTAGACCTGGCCTATGGCGCGCTCGCCGCAGCGGCTGCGCCACAGAATCAGGGTCAGCAGCGGCAGAGTCATGCCGGCGCAGAACGTCGCCGGCAGCATTACAAGCATGGCGATCGCGTGCCCGGTCAGGGAGAACATCACGTAGCCGCTATCGGTGCGGCTCAGACCCTGCATCGCCGCCGCCATGATGTCGAACGAGTGGTTGTAAAAGGGCAGGGTGGCCAGCGCGAGACTCCCCATCACCAGTTGCACGATGCCCAGAAACAGCTTCGGATTCGGCAGCGTATCGATGCGTCTGCGAATCCACAGGCCGCCCAAGGCAAGGCCGAGAATGAAGGCGGCGAGCATCAGTTCGAACGAGTGCGTCGAGGCGCCCAGGACCATGCTGAGCATGCGGATCCACGCGATCTCATAGCAGAACGACGCAGCGCCGGTAATGGCGGCGGCCCAAAGTATCCAGCGCAGACCCTCGCCGTCGGCGACATCCTTCTGAATGCCCGGGGTGGCGATCGCTTCCTTCTCCCCGAACTTGACCAAGCCGAGCACGAGAAACGCGAGGCCGACGTTGATCGAGCCGGCAACGAGCAGGGTGCCCGGCAGGCCAACCGCCGAAATGAGCCAGAAACCCGACCACAACACGCCAATGACTGCCCCGATGCTGTTGGCAAAGTAGAGCAGCGATACCGTCCCACCGCTTGCCTTTTGGTCGAGGCGCAGAACGCCACCGCTGATCAGTGGGAAGGTGGCGCCGAGCAGCAGCGACTGCGGCAGGATCAGCAGCGTGGCGAGAGTCAACTTCGTCGCCATGCTTGCCGCACCGGGCTCCATCGCAGGTAGAACAGCGTCGAAGAGGAGACGGGTACTCGCCTCGAACAGGGGCTGAAAGACGATAGCGATTATGCCGATCGCGAGTTCGACGGCGGCGTAGGCCAGCAACAGGCTGCGCAAGCGCTGCGAGACGCGTGACGCCAGCCATGAGCCTACCGCCATGCCACCCATGAAGATGGCCAATACCAGTGTTTGTGCGAAGGCGGCGTGGCCAAGGATCAGCTTGACATAGTGGCTCCACACCGACTCGTAGATCAGTCCCGAAATACCCGAAAGGGCGAAGACGAGCGCGTAGATACGGACCATTGGGCTCTCTACCGGAACGTTTCAAGTGTCGAACGTCTTGCCGCCCGTAGCGCGCAGCAGCAAGGGTGTCTTGAAGAAAAAGCATCGGCAAACCAACGGTGCCAACGAGAGTATATGAGCCGCCACAAGGGGGCGTCAATCGTGCATTCTGCCGCACAAACCCCTGGAAAACGTTGCCCCTCCTGAGGCTTCGGCCTCGAAATGCCTTCGGTGACGATCCCCTCCGCGGAAGTCGATCACCTGGCCATCCTTCTCCAGAATCGCCAATCCTTCCCCCATCTTCTGCGCACCATCAAGACAACCCGGGCAACAGTGAGAGCTTCTTGCTGACTACTTGCCGTATTGCATCACTGTGTGCATTCCTGACCCTGCTCTCGAAGTCCCCGCGTGTCGCGACACTTTCGATCTGCCCTTCTTGCGATTGGCTATGGCAGGTCGGGCGGATGCTCTGGTCACGGGTGATCAGGATCTGTTCAGTGTTGGTGATTCGTTTGGCTGTCCCATCGTGACCGCCGAGCAATTCCTGATGCCGCTGGCGATCAAGTGATTCTCGAAATGCGTAGCGTCGCTGGTACCGGGCATTACCTTTGGGCGGATTTCGTTGCACTGCAGCGGACGCTCGAAGACGGATTCGACGTGTCCTCTGCGTTCGGCGGCGACGAGGCGCAGCGGATCATGAAGACCAAGTGGGTGAAGAGAAGATCATTGTTTGCGGCCAGCGCCTGCCGGCAATCCGCAAGAGCGGCCCGAAGTGACGCGGCGCCTCACGCTTTGACCCGCAGGTGATTGAGTCAGCCACAGGCTTTCCTACGCTACACCCGCAAGGCATGGGTTGAAGGCCCGCCTAGACCCTGCTGGCGTATATGGTATGGCCTGACGGCAGTTCGCCAGTGCGGCTCATTTCTGCCTGCCTGCGGGCGACGCCCGCGATGATCCTTGAATCGCAAGAGCGTGGCTGGGGACTCTGAGCTCGCTATCGCCTTGGCGCTGGGCCGGAGTTTCCTGTCGGATGTCGATCTGGCTTGACTTGACTTGGCTTGGCGGCATTACAGCTAGACACTGGCCGCTACTGCATTGGCAGTGTTGCTAGGCCGTCTGCAACTTGCGGATCTGTCTGTGGTGGGGCGTCAGAGACTCGAACTCTGGACCTACGGATTAAGAGTCCGCTGCTCTACCGACTGAGCTAACGCCCCAACGTGATGGCAAGTAATCAACAACAACAAGAAACGGCTTGTCTGCCGGGTTTGGTGGGTCGGGTGGGATTCGAACCCACGACCAATGGATTAAAAGTCCACTGCTCTACCGACTGAGCTACCAACCCGAAAAGCCGGCGGATTATAGGCAAGGGACTGATGCCTGTCAAGGAACGCCAACGCTCGCGACTGCTCTCCCTGCAACATTCCGGAGCTCTCACCAGCCAAATCGCAGTCGCCATCCCAGGGGCATGGCGTGGGATCGACTCGACGCGCGGCCGGCGCGCATGCGGTGGCCGGTCTTCGTCGTCGGGAGCCGACAGCTGCCGAGCGCATGATGGGTATCCCCCAAAAAAAGGGGGCGCCGCAAGGGCGCCCCAAGGGGAGAGTTCAGATGGGCCGGGCGGGCTCAGTAGTGGTAAGCCGATTCGCCGTGCGAGGTGATGTCCAGGCCTTCGCGCTCTTCTTCTTCCGGGACCCGCAGGCCGATGACCATGTCGACCAGTTTGAAAGCCACCAGTGAGACGACGCCAGACCAGACGACCACGGTGCCGACGCCCCACAACTGGCTGATTACCTGCGTGGCCATGTCGAAGTCACCGACCTTGTTGGTGACGTAGTCATAGACGCCAGTACCGCCCAGGGCCGGATCGACGAACACACCGGTCAGGATCGCACCGAGAATTCCGCCGACGCCATGCACACCAAAGACGTCAAGCGAATCGTCTGCACCAATCAGCCGCTTGAGGCCATTGACACCCCACAGGCAGATCACGCCGGCCAGCAGGCCGATGGCGATGGCGCCCATGACACCGACGAAGCCGGCGGCCGGAGTGATCGCCACGAGGCCGGCTACCGCACCCGAAGCAGCGCCGAGCATCGAGGGCTTGCCCTTGAGCATCCATTCGGCCAGCATCCAGGACATCGTCGCGCAGGCGGTGGCCACCCAGGTATTGACCATTGCCAGAGCCGCACCACCACTCGCTTCGAGTGCCGAGCCGGCGTTGAAACCGAACCAGCCGAACCAGAGCAGCGAAGCACCGATCATCGTGAAGGTCAGGCTGTGCGGAGCCATTGACTCGCGGCCGTAGCCGATCCGCTTGCCGATGACGAGCGCGCCGACCAGACCGGCCATGGCGGCGTTGATATGCACCACGGTGCCGCCCGCGAAGTCGAGAGCGCCTTTCTGGAACAGGAAGCCGGCGGTCTTGCCTGCCGCATCGCCGGCGGCGGCATCGATGTAGGCATCGGGACCGGCCCAGTACCACACCATGTGCGCCATCGGCAGGTAGGAGAGGGTGAACCAGATCACCATGAAGACGAGGATCGCGGCAAACTTCGCGCGTTCGGCGAAGGCACCGACGATCAGTCCGCAGGTGATTGCCGCGAAGGCTCCCTGGAAGATGACGTAGGCCAGTTCGGAGATCACCACGCCCTTGGAGAAGGTGGCGGCGACCGAGTCGACCGTGATCCCTTTCAGGAAGACCTTGTCGAGCACCCCGAAGAAGGCGCCGCCCTCGGTAAACGCCACCGAGTAGCCGTAGACCACCCAGAGCACGCTGATCAGCGAGAAAGTGACGAAGACCTGCATCAGCACCGAAAGCATGTTCTTGGTGCGCACCAGGCCACCGTAGAAGAGCGCCAGCCCGGGGATCGACATGAGGATGACGAGCGCTGCGCTGACCATCACCCAGGCGTTGTCGCCCTTGTTGGCGACAGGTGCCGGTGCAGCCGCGGGGGCGGCAGGGTCGGCGCTCGGTGCGCCGGCTGCTGGCGCGGCAGCGGGTGCCGCAACCGCGGTGGTCGTTGCGGCGGCGGCCGGCTTGTCTTCAGCCCAGGCCGGAGCGCCGATGCTTACGGCGCCGAGCAGGGCGAGGATGGCAAATAGGTGTTTCATGATTGGCTCCTCACAGGGCATCCTCACCGGTTTCACCGGTGCGGATGCGGACGACTTGTTCAATGGACGAGATGAAGATCTTGCCGTCGCCGATCTTGCCGGTACTGGCAGATTTTTCGATCGCTTCGATCACCTGATCGAGAATGTCGTTCTTGATCGCCGCTTCGACTTTCACTTTCGGCAGGAAGTCGACGACATACTCGGCGCCGCGATACAACTCGGTATGGCCCTTCTGGCGGCCGAAGCCCTTGACTTCGGTGACCGTGATGCCCTGCACACCGATCGCCGACAAGGCTTCTCGTACTTCGTCAAGCTTGAATGGCTTGATGATGGCGGTAACCAGTTTCATTTTGTACTCCATATTCAGGGGAGGACCTTCCCTCCCCGGTTGAACGAATGATTGCCTAGAAGGTGCGGCTGACCGAAAGCACGGCTATGGCACGACCGGCGTCCTTGGTGTGGGAGCCGAAGGTGATGACCCCATGGTTGTCGGAGTTCGAGTTGGTGAAGCAATACGGCTGGTAGGTGGACGCCCCGGAGCAATTGCCGGAGGCGTTGGTGTCGACGTAGGAGAGTGCCACCAGCCACCCGCTCAGGTCCTTGGTTACCCCGAGTTTCCAGTCGGTGTAATCGCCGTTATGAACGTTCTTCAGGTTCAGCCTGCCGACGTGAGCGTTGATACCCCAGCCGTCGCCAAGGTCGTAGTTGGCGGACAGGTCCAGGTACTGGCTGCCATGGGTGTTCTTGCCCGTGGACACGCCAGCGCTATCGACGCCGCGCAGCGAGAAGTAGTCGTCGACCGAGTAGAAGTACTTCAGAGACAGGAACTTCCAGGAGCCGCCGATGTACAACTCCTTGTTGTTAACGGCCCCGGAGTTGGCGCCGATCCCGAGACCGCTGGCGTCAGAACCGGGGTAGTAGTAGTAGATCGCGCCGACGTCGATTCCGAAATCGCCGAATGTCGCCTTGTAGCCCCCGTAGAAGTCCATTTCGAGGTTGCCGTCCGGGAAGCCGGCGCCGGAACTGACGTTCGAGTTCCAGTTGCCGACGTAGAAGCCGCTGGCATGCGCGTAGTCGAAGCCGCCCTGCAGGGCAGGCTTGCCGAAAGTCTGGTCGATGCCGCGGAAGCGGTAGCTGCTGAAAAGTCCGAGATTGCCAGTCAGCGGTGCCGTGGTGGTGGCGGCTACAGGTGCCGCGTCGGCCTGCCCGGGGTCGGGAGTCTGGGCGATGGCCGGCGCCGCGAGGGCTGCCGACAGCGTCGTGGCAAGAGCGAGTTTCTTCATGGTCAAATCCTCAAGCAGGGATAGAAAAGGATGCTGGCTACTTCCTAGCACTTTCCATGCCAGAAATGTTTTTTTGATAAA
>JGI24216J29974_1003051_pt1 | contig 9446 bp, 10 predicted proteins | sample EnhBioin_Aerobic_2_FD_29974 | JGI IMG/M metagenome (IMG submission 29974) | reverse complement strand
GGATGAGGAGTACCAGCTTTGAGGGGGGGTTCTGTGGTCCATCGGATCATCTCAGCGTCGCTGTCCTTCAACCATTATTCAGCCATGGCAAACGCTCACGATACGGGCTACAAACTCCTTTTCGAGGCCTTCGGCAAGCTGGCACTCGGTGAGAGCGTCGAGGTGCTGCCCGAAGCGCCGGTCGGGGGGCGTTACACGGCGACGGTGAAAGTCATCGACCGCGTGCACGACGCGGCCAGCGGTACGTTCGGCGTTCGTCTCGAGATGGCCAACCCCGGGCTGAAGCTGCCGGCCGGAATCAAGTGCAAGGCGAGTTTTGCGGGGATCGGGGGGCGGGTCGGAGCGCCGCCTCCGGGTGCGGCGCGGCCGGAGCGTAAGCCCGCGCCGGCGGCAGTGGGGAAGCCGATGTAGTTGCCGGTCATTCCATGGCGCCGGACAAGGGCTGTGCGACAATCGGTCGCTACGCCTCGGGAACTCGTTTCCCTATCGATCGCGGAGATGCGCAAGGTGGCCCGTCACGGTACTTCCTGTTTCCCTCGGCTGTTTGTCTTGTCAGGCTGGCTCGTCGCCGGCGTTTGCGCTGCCGATGTGCCTACCGCGGGGCAGGAGTGCCGGCTGCGCAACGCCGCGACCTGCGAATTGCGCGGCGTGCCGTACGTGGTCGACGGGCCTTGTCCGCCGGGGGCACGAACCCTCCGGCCGCCAGGCCATGAGCGCTGCGCAGAGGCGGCGGACGAAGGTGCGCGTGCTCGAGAGATTCCAGCGCTGGCAAAGCGGGTCGAGGCGCCGCCGGCACGGCCAGGGCCGGCTGGCGATCTGGCCCGGCTCGGGCAGATCGAGCGTTGGTTGTTGCCGGCGATCCTGGTGTTTGGTGCTCTGCTGATGGCTGGCCTGGTGGCCGTGATCGCGCTGCGTCGGCGGCAAGCTGATCGTGACGAAGCGGCTGTGGAACCGGGCGTCGGCCGGACAATTCTGCAACTGCTGGTTGCCGCCGCACTGGCCGTGCCGCTTGGCTATCAGGCCGCCGGTTTTGCCTTTCGACGGATCTTCGCCGGATTTGACAATCACGATACCGCGGCGCCCTGGTTGCTGGCGGCGCCGGCTGGCGCTGTCGTCTTCATCTTGGTGACGGGCGTGGGCTTCGCCCTGCTGGCGCTCCTGCTCGACAAGCTGTTGCGCGGGCGGTCGAGGAAGTAGCGCTGTCTCCGCGACTACATGGCGGTGAGTTCGCGCCGGTAGCGCTGCCAGTTGGCGACGTAGTGGTCGGCGCTAAGCCTGATGCGGGTGACTTGTTCTTCGCTGAGCTGGCGAACCACCTTGCCGGGCGAGCCGACGATCAGCGAGTAGTCGGGGAAGGTCTTGCCCTCGGGGATCAGCGTATTGGCGCCGACGATGCAGCCCTTGCCGATGACGCTGTGGTTGAGCAGGACCGAGCCGATACCGATCAGCGAGCCGTCGCCGATGGTGCACCCGTGCAGCATCACCAGGTGACCGACAGTAACGTCACGGCCGATGCTCAGCGGCACGCCTTCGTCGGTGTGAAGCACGCTGTTGTCCTGGATGTTGCTGTTCTCGCCGATGCTGATCGGGTCATTGTCGCCGCGCGCCGTAGCGTTCCACCAGATGGAGGCGTTTCTGGCGAGGCGTACGTCGCCGATGACGATGGCGGTGGGGGCGATCCAGCTGTCGGGGTCGATCTGGGGGCGGCGGCTGCCGATGGCGAAGGTGGGCATGGGGTCGTATCTCAGGGTGGTTGCGGGTGGGGAGATTGTAGCCTGTCGGGCTATTGATGACGCAGCGCTTCGATCGGGTCGAGTGCGGCAGCACGGCGCGCGGGATAGAATCCGAAGAAGATGCCGATGCCGGCGGCCACCGCGAAGGCGACGAGCACCGAGCCGCCGGAGATGACGATCACCATGTCGGTCATCGCGTTGGTCAACAGGGCGCCGGCAATACCGAGAACGAGGCCGATCAGGCAACCGGCGACCGAGATCATCAGGGCTTCGAGCAGGAACTGGGCGAGAATGTCGCGCTGGCGGGCACCGATAGCCATGCGGATGCCGATTTCGCGCGTTCTTTCGGTTACCGAGACGAGCATGATGTTCATGATGCCGATGCCGCCGACGAGCAAAGACACCGAGGCGATGGCACCGAGCAGGACCGACATCACGCGCGTGGTTTCGGCGGCCGAGTCGGCGGCGGCGGCCAGGTTGCGCACAAAGAAGTCGTTGTCCTGTCCTTCGCGCAGGCGGTGGCGCTGGCGGAGCAGCGCGGTCATGCTCTTTTCGACGGTCGGCATGGCTTCGGCCGAGGTGGCCTGGACCATGATCAGGCGCACCGAGCCCGGGAAGGGGTTGCCGAAGACCTTGCGCTGGGCAGTGGTCAGGGGAATGATCAGGGTATCGTCCTGATCGCGTCCGTCGAGGTTTTGTCCCTTCTTGCCGAGTACGCCGATGATGACGAAAGGGCTTTGGCGGATGCGGATCGTCTTGCCGACCGGATCGTCGGCACCGAAGAGGTTGTCGGCGGCGGTCTGTCCGATCAACGCGACGCGGGTTGCCGCGCGCACGTCGGAGTCGCCGAATGGGTAGCCGTTGACTATCGTCCAGGCACGCGCATCGAGGTAGGGGGGCGTCGTTCCAATCACCGTCGAACTCCAGTTGTTGGGGCCGTAGACCAGTTGCTGGGTGCCCTGCTGCACCGGTGCGACGTTGCTGACACCGTCGAGTTCGGCGATGGCTTCGCCGTCGCCGACGGTGAGCGTCGGGCCGCCGCCGCCGCCGCTGCGCAGGCCGCCGGCGCTGGTCGAACCCGAGATCACGATGTACAGGTTGCTGCCCATCGTACTGATCGTCTGCGCGACCGCATACTGGGCTCCCTGGCCGATGGCCATCATGAGGACCACCGAGCCGACGCCGATGACCATCCCGAGCATGGTCAGGACGGTCCGCATGCGGTTGGCGCCCATGGCATGCCAGGCTTCCTCGAGCATGGCTTTCAGCATGCGTTGGACGCTCGTGCCGGTGTGGCGACGTCGCTGACGATCAGTCCGTCGAGGAAGCGCACCTGCCGTCGGGCGTGCGCGGCGATATCCGGCTCGTGGGTCACCAGGACGATGGTGATTCCCTCGCGGTTGAGGTCGAAAAACAGCGTCATGATTTCTTCGCTGGTACGGCTGTCCAGGTTGCCGGTCGGCTCGTCGGCGAGGATCAGTTGCGGCGTATTGACGAGTGCGCGGGCAATCGCGACACGTTGCTGCTGGCCACCGGAAATCCGGCTTGGCAGCGAGCCGGCGTAATCGCCGAGGCCGACGCGCTCCAGTTCCTGGCGGGCCCGCAGCCGCCGCTGCTCGCGCGCGATGCCGGAATACACCAGCGGCAAGGCGACGTTGTCTTCGAGCGTCATCCGCGGCAGGAGATTGAAGCCCTGGAAGACGAAGCCGATGGTCCGGTTGCGCAACGCCGCGAGTTCGTCCTTGCCGAGGTGCGCGACGTTACGTTCGACCAGGAAGTAGTCACCGCTGCTCGGCGTATCGAGACAGCCGAGCAGGTTCATGAAGGTGGACTTGCCGGATCCCGAGGGGCCCATGATGGCCACGAACTCGCCTGGTTCGACGCTCAGATCGACGCCCCTGAGTGCCGGGAAGGGTCCGGCAGCCGTGCTGTAGGATTTGCCGAGCGCAACGACGCGAATGATCGCCGGCGGCATCAGAACAATCTCATGCCCACGCTGCTCGGCTTGCCGGTGGCTGTCGCCACGTTCTCGCCCACGACAACCTTTTCGCCTTCCTTCAGATCGCCGCCCAGCACTTCGGTATTGCGGTTGTCGGTAATGCCGATCTGCACGCTTACCGGCTTCAGTTCATCCTTCTCGACGACGTAAACCGTGCCGCTGGCCGAGTCGCGCTTCCGGCCCTTGCCCTTGCTTTCGCCGCTACCCTCGCTGGCAGGTTTCGGGCCGCTGGGTGGTGCCGCTGCTGCTCGGTCGCCGTTATTGCCGGTGACGTCGGTGGGCTTGAAACGCAGGGCCGCGTTGGGAACGAGCAGGACATTCTGGCGGCTGGCGACGCCGATACTCACGTAGGCGGTCATCCCGGGCAGCAGGATCTGTTCGGGATTGGACAGCGAGACGCGCACGTTGTAGGTCACCACGTTCTGCTGGGTGGTCGGGTTGAGGCGAATCTGCTGTACCTCGCCCTGGAAGCTGCGATTGGGGAAAGCGTCGACGGTGAAGCGTACTTTCTGTCCCTCCCTGATCTTGCCGATATCGGCCTCGGCGAAGCTCGAGTCGATGCGCATTTCGGAGAGATCCTGCGCGATCTTGATCAGGGTTGGCGTCTGCAGGCTGGCGGCGACCGTTTGGCCGAGGTCGACCACGCGGTCGACGACGACTCCCGATACGGGTGAGCGGATCGTCGTGTACGCGAGATTCACCTGGTCCTTTTCGGCGGCGGCCTTCGCCTGCGCGAACTGCGCCTCGCTCGACCGGCGGGCCTGGATCGCCTGTTCGAGTTCCTGGCGCGAAACGTATTCCTGTTCGAAGAGTGCCCGCAGGCGCACCTCGTTGGCGCGCGCGAGATCGAGGGCCGCCGCAACATTCCTGACGTTGGCGGCCGTCTGTCGGGCCTGAGCGGCAAGCAGCGAGTCGTCGAGTTCCAGCAGCGCCTGGCCTTTCTCGACCTTGTCGTTGAAATCGACGTACAGCCGGGTTACCGTCCCCGATACTTGGGTACCGACGCTGACCAGGACCACCGGGTTGAGCGTCCCGTTGGCCGATACCGTCTGCGTGAGGTCGCCCCTTTCCGTCGCCTGCAGCTTGTAACGTTGTTCGGGCGATTGGGCCACGCTCTGCCGGTACGCGTAGAAGCTGCCGGCAGCAAGTGCGACGACCAGGCAGGCGATGGCCGAGTTGCGGAGAGAGTTTGTCATGGCTGTTGCGCCTTCTTGCCGCCACTGACTGACAGCAGCAGATTCCCGTCGAGAACACCGATGGCCCTGGCCAGCGTGGCGCGCGACACGTGCCAGTCGAGCATCGCCTGGACGCGCTGCAGACGCGCGCTGGCCAGCGCGCTCTGCGCGTTGAGCACGTCGAGGATGTTGCCGATACCGGCCTTGTAGCGCCCGAGCGCGACGCGCTCGGAATGCTCGGCGCTGGCCAGCAGGTCGGCGCTGGTCCTGATCGTCTGGGTGGCGGTCGTCAGGCTCTGGTAGGCCTCCCAGACGTCGAGTGCCACCTGCAGCCGGACATTGTCGACGCGAGCGGCCTGGACATCGGTTCTGGCCTCGGCGGCGCGGACGTTGTAAGTGGTGCTGAAGCCGGAAAAGATCGGCACGCTGAGGGTCAGCCCGATAGTGCTACCGTTGGCCGACAGGCCGCCGATGTCTTGCCATCTGGGTCCGGCAGCGAAGGAGAGCGTCGGCAGGCCGGCGGCGCGCGCGTAGTCGACAGCCGATTGCGCCGCCTTCAGCTCGGCCTCGGCGGCCTTCAGATCGGGCCGACGCTCGCGTGCTTCGGCGATCAGCGCTGCGACATCGCGTTCGAAACCGGCTGCCGGTGTCGCCGAGGGGATGTCGTCGAGTCGCAGCGGCTGGTTGGCGTCGAGTCCCATGACGTTGGCCAGTCGGCCGAGGGTGTTGCGGAGCACCCCTTCGGCCCGGATGCGGGTCAGCGTCGCCTGGGACCAGGCCGTCTGTGCCTGCAGGCGGTCGGCCGGCGTGCCGGTGCCGACCTGGTAACGGACTTCCGCTGCCGACAGGCTCTCACGACTGGCCTTCTCGGACTCCAGCGCGGCAGTCACCGCCGCTCGGGCAGCCTGGGCGTTGTAGTAGGCCTGCAGGGCGCTCAGAAAAACGCTCTGAACGGTCGAGTCGAGGGTGGCCGAGGCGGCATTCAGCAACTGGCGGGCGACTTCCAGGTTGGCCGAGCGGGCGCCGAAATCGAACAGCAACCATGACAGGGTCAACGAGGCGCTCTTCTGGGTGGTCGTTTGCGAATCGGCTCGCACGCGATTGACGGCCATGCCCCCATCGAGTCCGGGTAGGAACTGGGACTGTGCGACACCGACCTCGGCGGCCTGCACGCGCGCCGCGGACCACACTTCGCGAGTCGTCGGGTTCTTGCACAACGCCAGGTCGACCACTTCGATCACCCCATAGGCGGCATCGGCGGCGGGCGTTCGGCATGCCGGTGGCGACGGCTCGGCGCCGTTCAACGAAAGAGCCGGGCGGGGCGGGGCAAGCGCGCGGGTGGTAAAAGGATCGCTCGCGTCGAAGGCGTGCAGCCGGGTCGGCAACGAGGCAGACAGCGTGGCGACGGAGAGCAGGAGGGGAGCAGCGCGGAGGGTGAGCGGACGCGGGCGGGATGTGGTGTTTGCCATTTTTCGCTAGTATAGCCAAGCTCGATGCGCTCGGACGTCCGCATGCCACCCGACGAGGCCTTGCGCCGAGCCTTTTCGATTAGAAAATGTTACAGAACGGGGCCGCGGGTCGGGCGGCTTCGCTTTTCCAGAAAAGGGCTAATGCCGGTGATACCGTGGATGGAAACGATCAGCCTGCTGGTCCTGTTGGTGGCGGTCTGGTTCTGGCTCGACAGCTTCAAGGCTCGTGAGGCGGCAATTCGCGCCGCGCGTGCGGCCTGCGACGCCGAGCACCTGCTCCTGCTTGATGACACGGTGGCGCTCGGTTCGCTGCGGCCCCAGCGCGACGAGCTGGGGCGCTTGTGCCTGCGGCGCGTCTACAACTTCGAGTACAGCGACACCGGCGACAACCGTCGCAACGGCCACGCGACGCTGCTCGGCAGCGACCTGTTGTTGTTGCATCTGCCGCGTGCGCCGGCCCCCGCGCTGCGCTCGTTATCGCTGGTCGGTGAGGATACCGATCGCCAGTCACCGCAACTGCCGCTGTGAACTATCTGGCGCACGCGCTGCTGGCCGGCGCGGATCCGGATTATCGGCTGGGCGGCCTGCTCGGCGATTTCGTCAAGGGGCCGCTCGCAGCGGCGCCGCCGGGACTGTCGCCGGGGGTTGTGCAGGGGATTGTCCTGCACCGGCGGATCGACAGCTTTGCCGACACCCACCCGGCCTTCCGGCGCAGCCGGCAGCGGATCAGCGCCGCACGTCGCCGCTATAGCGGCATCATTGTCGACCTGTTCTACGATCATTTTCTCGCTGTGCACTGGGCTCGCTATTCGGAGGAGCCGCTCGAAGCCTTTACTGCCGGCGTCTATGCCCTGCTCGCCGAACGACCCTTGCCCGAGCGTCTGGCGCGGATTCTCCCCAGGATGCGTGCCGACGACTGGCTCGCCGGCTATCGCGAGCCGGCGGCGGTCGGCCGGGCGCTCGACGGGATCGCCGAGCACCGCCTGCGGCGCAGCAACAGCCTGGGCGGGGCAGGTAGCGAACTGGCCCTCGGCTATCGCGATTTCGAAGGCGACTGCCTGGCCTTTCTGCCCGCCGCGCTGGCTTTCGCCGAGGCCTGGCGACTGACGGGCGGTGGCGCCACGAGCGACAGCCGGCAGGCACTGCGCCCTGCCAGCGGCGCGTCGGCTGTGCCGCTGGCCTAGGACCCGGTGACGATCGGCGTCATGATCGCCTGCCCGGGCGGTGAACAGCCGGCGTCGCAGCAGCGCCCGGGTTGGCGATTACGCGTGATCGCACGCGACTCGTCATGCAGCACACCGCGGTCGAGAAGCCTTTCGACCAGTTCGACCTTGCTGCCGAGCGGGTAGTTGCGCCAGATTTCCTGCTTCATCGCCGCCGGCGAGCCACCGCCGTGCAGGCTGATCACAGAGTACCAGCCGCCCTGATACGAAGCCGTCAGGTCTTCGATGAAGCGGGCGACCTCGATGCGCTTGTCGTAGGGCACGTCCGGGTTGGCGCGCAGCACCTCGGCGAGCGTGGCTGCGGTCGCCGGGTTGTGGTCCTCGTCGGGCCCGGGCAGGGCGACGATCAGGCCGCCCGATACCTCGTGCGCCAGGCGATGCATGTCGTAGATCTGGGTGGCCAGCAGCAACTTGCCGATGTTGGCGAAAACCGGGTCGGGCATGAAGCTGCCGCTGAATTCGTCCGGCGTGCCGTAAACGCTGGCGGCCACGCCGCAGGCGAAAAAGCCCTCGGTGATCTTGATCAGTTCGACCATCGGTTCGCGCAGGCTGGCCTTCCTGCCGGGATCGAAGCCGTTGGCTTCGCACATCAGCGCACCGGCACCGATCAGCAGGTCGCCGAAACCCGCACGCGCGGCGATGCAGCTATGCCGATGGTGCGTCGCGTAGTTGTAGGTCAGCGACCCCGAATGCTCCCATTCGCCGGCGAAGAACACGCGCTCCCAGGGAACGAAGACGCGCTCGAAGATGACCACCGCGGTCGACTGGCCATAGCGCCGCGAAAAGAGCGCCGCGCCGTGCTCGACCTTTTCGCCGGGACGGCCTGCCGGGCGGGCGACGATCGTCAGGCCCGGAGCATCGACGGGGATCGCGCAGCAGACCGCGAAGTCGGCATCGGCCGCGCTCATGTTGCGGCTGGGCATCACCAGAAGCTCGTGCATGTACGGCGCACCGGTGACGATGGCCTTGGCGCCGCTGATGACGATGCCGGTGCCGTGGCGATCGACGATGTGCACATAGGTATCGGGATTCGCCTGCTGGTGCGGTCGCTGCGAGCGGTCGCCCTTGGCGTCGGTCATCGCGATCCCCAGCGACAGGTCACGCTCCTGTACCTCGTCGAGGTAAGCCGCAAAGCGCGCCCGATGTTCGCGGCTGCCGCGCGCGTCATCGATCCGGGCGCTGACCTGATGGATGGCGTTCAAGGCATCGTGTGCCAGATAGCGTTGCGCGCAGCCGGTTTCCTGGCAGAGGATGCGCACCGCCTCGAGCTTGTTCAGCAAGTCGCCGGCAGACTCGTTGAGGTGCAGCATCCGGTTGACCGTCTGACCCCGGAGGCTCTGCTGGGCCGTCATCAGCCGTGCCTTCGCCGGGTCGAGGGCGAAATCGTAGGTGACCGCCAGTGCGTTGATTCCCGGCTGCAGGCTCGGCGCGTCGGCCACCGAGTCGATCAACTCGCCGTCGACGTAGACCGTCGGCCGGTAGCGGCGCAGCGACTCGCGGTACTCGGCACCGCTCAGGAGTTTGCCGGACGGGCGTGCAGCGGATTCACTGTGCGTCATCTTGGATCCTCGATCACGTTCTCCGGACGGAACGCTCCGCCATCCACGCCACAAGCGTCAAGTCGTCAAGTCGTCAAGTCGTCAAGTCGGCGAGCTCAAAGCCAATCCGAGCGCCGCGTAACGCCTGGCAGCTAGCTCTCGCGCGAGGCCCTGCGGCGCTCATTGTCGGTGAGCAGGCGCTTGCGGATGCGGATGCTCTTCGGCGTGATTTCCACGAGTTCATCGTCGTTGATGAATTCGACCGCGGACTCGAGCGTCAGTGCCACCGGCGGCACGAGGCGGACCGCC
>JGI24216J29974_1003293_pt1 | contig 9460 bp, 1 predicted proteins | sample EnhBioin_Aerobic_2_FD_29974 | JGI IMG/M metagenome (IMG submission 29974) | reverse complement strand
AATGACAAAATAAACTTTCAATTCTTTCTTAACAAGTTTTATTCTTTGATATCAGATGAAGATGAAGAATAAGCAGGTTTAGAAAATGATGATGAGGAGAAAAATGAGGATGCACAACTGATGAATGAAATGGAAGTGAAAAATGTTTGAACTACAAGCAGAAGACGAATAACCAGAGAAGTTAACAAGAAAAGAAGACTAAGAAAAGAAAAAGAATGAATGATTTTTTTTTTTGTTTTGACTCAAATCTAAAAACTCATTTGTTTTCATTCTAGTGTAAAAACTTTGTTTTTCATTTTGCTATGTTTGTATTTACAGTCAAATGAAATCTTCTTTGCTGTTTTCTTCGTTTAAATGGCATCTTTACGCGCTTGCATAACTTGAGCAAGTAATCGACGTTTATCTCCTCCTTCACGTAAACCATGACGAACGAAATTGTTACAGAATTCTTGTTCATCATCATCGTTGCTGTTACATTCAACAATGTTTTTGTCTTGTGGTGATGACGGTTGATCACGTGATGCAGCTGGACAAGGTCGAAGTAACCATTCATTCGCATTTGGTTTTCGACCAGTTCGATCTGCAGGATCACCTAAAGCTCCTCTGGCAATTCCACCATAGTGAATGGGAACATTCAAAGTGGCGACGTCTTTTTCACGACAAAGACGAACTCGACCCTTCGACGAACATTGATATTCACCGATTTCTTCTCTTTCAGGAAACATCGAATAGAATTTGCCGCTAATGTATTGAAATGAGAATTGTAAATTAGCAAAATCATGAGCCAAAAGATAACTGCATTGAGGATTCAAGTAAACATATTCGCCTTGAACATTCAATGCATCACCAGATTCTGAAACAATCGCTTTCAATTCGGGTGTCAACGATGGATCACGACTGAATAAACGTTTGGCCAATGATTTAAGTGCTTTCCAATAGTTTTGAAGCGTTTCTTGACGTGATTCCAAACGATTGACAAGAATTGATCGAATCGTATCCAAAGCTTGATCTCGATTACGAATAAGACTTCCAATACCCATCATCAATTCACTTGTGCCAACATAACTGCCAGGTTGACGACCGATGGGAAACAACACTTCGAAATTGGTTCCGTTGATCGCAGCCTTTGGAATATGACGGATCGCATTTTTAACTCGTTCACGAATACTTTTTTGTCGTTTTGTAATTCCATGTGAGAATTTTTGAATGTTATTGATGAATAATTTCGATGCAGAGTCTAATTTGTGTGCCATTTTCGTTAATTCAGCATCGGATTTGGCAGCAAAATCAGCCGAATCGATATCAGCAACTAACGTTCGGAACCATTTGTTTTGTTCACCTTTACTTGCGTCATCGATCGCTTTGAAAATTGTTTTCCATTTTTCACCATTTCGTTTCGAAAATTGTTGAAAACCAGCAACAAGTTTGTTTACATAAGCACTGATACGTTTATCAATGGCCGCTTGATCAACGGGGGGAAGCAAACGTTCGACTAACGGTTCAGCACGAGCCAAAAGTGTTTGAATGAGATTTTCTCGAACTTTTTGAAAACGATCCGAAAGACCTTGGAGACGATTTTCATTGAGAATCGCATCGAAACGATTGCGCCAGAATTCATCACGTTGTTGACGACGTTCAGCAAGAATAGCAAAGATTTTGTTTGATGCATCACCGTACGTTGGATATTTGTCAAAGAATTCCGAAAGACCAAGACGTTTTGACCATTGGCCAAGAAATCCTTTTTCTTCACTCCATTTGTTAAGAATTTTTTTCACAGCTTCATAATCATCATCAAAAATCGATCGAAGTCGTTTTTGAAGATCTTTGAGTAAATCAGCGGCATTGCTCTTATCCAAATCTTTCGTAATGTGACTATTGATAAAGTGACGTGTCAAATTTCGTAATTGTTTCATTCCTTCGATATTTCGTGTACCAAAGCTTTGGAAGAAGAAGATCGATCCAACTGGATAAGCATAATTACGATCCAATTTTAAATCGGATGTTAAAGTTTTGCCAGCATCAAATGAATGACTGATTTCAGTGATTTGACGTGTTTCATCCCATCGTTGTGTTGATAATTGAACAATGTTACCATTGGCATTGTTGACAACACGAACGGAATAACTTTCTGGTAATTGACTACTTTCACCATGTGTTTTCCAATGTTGAACATTGTAAACTGTCACTGGTGCATCACCAATTTGTAATTTAAAGGCTTTTTTCACTGTTTCTAAACCGTAGAGACCATTGTGGGATCCTAATTTATCAAAAGCTTGTGAAAGTGAAAGAAGATTGTGACTATCGAAAGCAATTTGAACAATCGGTTTCTTCGATGGTGAATATGCTTCATCGATATCAGCCGATGGTCGATTTTGATTACGTAATGATGGTAAATAGGGTCGAATTCGTGCACGATCAATAATAACACTGAGAATGTTACGTTGTTGTGGAGCTGTTTGACTAAGTGTAACTGTGGTAGAATTATCCCATTCGAGTTTGAGATTAACACCCGAGGGCGAGAATCGAATTTGAATTTCACCATCATTCACTTTAGTTCCATCAGCACGAAAAACTTCTTGACCATTTTGTTTGACAACGACTGTGGTCGATTTGCCTGGTTGTCGTTTAACGTTCCATGATGAGACAAATGTATAAAGTGTCGCATCGAGTTGTTGTGTTTGTGGATCACGTGAAGCTTCATAACCGACACGTTGACCTGGAAATCGATTTAAATCGATATAAATCTTCGATTTGCCAGCTGCTCGATCGATATCTAATGTCAATGTTGTTCGTTCACCTTTGCAAGTAACTGAAACATCTTCATCCGATGGACGATCAACGCTACATTGATAAGTTTTTTCAGCTGCTGGATTCGCTGCATTGAATGAATATTTCAAAATACCATCGTAATTCGTAGCTGAACGACGATTTTCATCGTATTTCAAACTGAGTGGTGGTTGATTTGGTAAATTGGCTTTAACATTGAGACTCATTGGTCGATCATCTGTGCGTTGTTGAAGGGAAACATCCAAATCAATAGCATCAGCTTTCAAGCGATTCAAATCCAACGAAGCGGTATGTGGACCTGCTTTAGGATCAAATTTCAAATCCAAATTCAATGTACCATCATAGGTAACTAAACCAGTTGGATTTGTTAATTTGGCATCGGCTGGAAGATCAAAACGGGCACGAAGACGTTGAGCCAAATCATTGCTAGCTTTAACATTGAATGTCGCTTTTTGGCAGATACCATGGAGAACATTTCCTGCTTGATTGCCACATGGATTCGCTTCACTCGACCAATCGAACGTAGTTTGACCTTTTCGTTCAACATTTAGTTTGATTGTACGTTTAACATTACCACTACGTCTGTCACCTGCAGCTTGAACAAAGCTAAGATCCGTAGCGAGTGAGGGTTGACCAGTCTTAGGATCGGACAATGAACTCTTGGCTTGAACAGTCTTCCATTTACCATTTTCTTTATCAATATGACCTGAATAAGTATAAGCACCTTTCTTATCTGCACGTAACGATTTGGCATTGATGTTCGTGGTTGATGAGAAATCTTCATCACGAACACGACCACTGTGTGTATGATCGAATGACAATGACAATTGATTTGGTACATTCAAATCCAATTTAGCTGATCCTTTGCCCCAACTTAAATCAAATGTTCCTTTGTTACCAGCACTATTGCTTCCACTTCGAATAACAATATCACCCTTGTAACAACGATAATATTTGCCTGTTGCAACACATTTCTTTGCTGTAATATCCGAAACAATTTCTTCTTGACCATCGGTTCGTTCGGTATGTCCAGTAAGAAGATTATCATCATAACCAATATCCATTTCATAACGGAAATCACCATAATTTGTTGTATTTGTGATACCTCGAATGGTGGCTTGATGTTGTTTAAAAAGAGCAAAAACACCATTTTGAATTTCTTTATCATAAAATTTGCCACTGGCTGATGCACTGATTTGACTGGCTAATTGAGCATCATATTGAGCAGTTAAAAGAACACCGAGAGCAATATCATCACCAATATTCAATGATTCGGCAATATGAAGTGTTGTGTTGAGTGAACCTCTTGAACGGAAATAAAAGCTAATCGGTTCAATTTTGGGTGAAGCCAATTTAAATCCAAGTTGAGCATCGACTGTTTGTTCATCTTCTTTGCCAAACATGGGTAAATTGTAGAAAGCTTTGAGAGCTGTGACATTGGTTAAGGGTGTACCAAATTCCAGATGAACACCGAATTCTTGTGGCCATTTCATTTTTCCAATACGATTTTCACGATCAATGGTCAATTCACCGATAATACTCAATGGATTTCCGCCCAATTGTGGACTTTCCAATGAAAGAGCAACTTTACGTGTTTTCTTCGAGAATTCATAACCGATTGAATGTTTATGTAACAATTCATTGCTACGTCTCAAATAACCAAGTGAATGTAATGTTGACCATCGATGAACATTGATTTGAGATAAACCATAAAGATTATCACCATTACCACGTAAATATTCGAATTCATTTTCGATTTCGACACGAGGAGGTCGACCAGCATCAGAACGATCGATATCAATTTGAGCAAAATGAGCAAGAACTGGTTTAGCTAATAATTGTGATGAAATATGTTTAGCAGGACCATTGGGTGTTCCACGTTCAATTTTCAATTCATGTGTAATATATGGAAGATATTTGAATGGTAAACCTAAGTTAATTCGTGTTTCTAAAGATCCATCACCCGTTCGATTTCGTTCGAGAACACCGTTGACATTGAATTCTTTAACAACTTTATCTTTTCGAAAAGCAATTGAATTGAATGTTTCAATGAAACCAGTTTGACGTGTAAAATTTCCATCAATATCTAAAAATTGAATCAATTCATGTTTCGGTGCATTAACTGTGACATTGTAAACGGCAATAATCGATTGCGAAACATCTTTTTTCGGTTGTCGATCAAAACGAGCAACAAGATCGATTTGAATATCATTTTTATCGGGAACAACACTTGTATCAACATCCCAATGTGATTTTAATGTACGTGATCGTGTACAAACAGAGAATGTACCAGTGGCTTTCGCATTTTTCTGTTTGTTATCCCATTCGACTTCGGAGGATGATGTACCAGAGAAGAGATGACCTTCAACAACTTGATCAATCTTCGCTTGATATCGAACTGAAGCTGAACGTTGACGAAGTGGAAAATCATAATGAAATTTGTAATCGAATTTGTTCAACAAATCTAAATCCAAATCTGAGAGAACGTCGAAAGCAAATGGACGTGGAATATCCGGAAGTAATTTGTTGGTATCAGCAACTAAATGAATCTTGTTGGCAATTTGAAGTGTTGGTGGTAACATTTCGGGTCCTTTTTTCGATGGTTCAGCACTTCGTTGATGTCGATGATTGAGAACAGCTTTGAAGATTTCGGATTTCGTTGTCAATTCGATGTTCAATTGAGCTTCAGGTGAAATCAATCGTTTTGCTTGACTTGCTGGTTTAACCGATTGACGCGTATATTTCAGATTAATTTCTTCTTGCACGGGTGGATTTCGTGTCATGATAAGAAATCCTAATTTACCATTGAGACTTGCATCACTAAGATCCGATTTTCGATGGAAATCACCGTTCAAACTGAAGAGTTTGACTGGATTTGGCGAAGCTGGTGATTGAAGTGACAAATGTGATTGAACTGTGTGACCATCACCATCAGGTTTACGTTCATAGACGAAATTGTAACCACTTGTTGCACCACCTTTACCCAAAACAACAGCACGTTTCAATTTGATGATAGTTTTGTCTTTTTCATGTTCCAAATGAGCAGCGCCTGTGTAACTTGTATCACCCAAATCAAATCCACCATCAACAACAAAATATTGACGTTCCGGTTTGTAAATATCAGCATGAAGATGAACTTCGAATGATTTTTGTTGATCGGGTGTTTTCAAAGCGATATTAGCAACGAGACCATCACCACGATTTGGGTTCATATCCGTGGTCAATGTGACAACTTGTTTCTTGGTGTTACTATCGACCAAAGTGCTTTGTAATTTGAATCCATCGTTATTCACAATGAGGTCACCTGATGTTGTCATCACTTCTTTTCCATCACTTGAATAAACTTTACCAGTGAATTTGTCACCATTCTTTGTACCTTTGACATTGAATGATTTCATGCCAGTTAAAACTTTAATATCAAATTCATTTCCATTTTTCGATGCGGAAATACCCAAACCAGGATAACTTCCACTAGCTCCAACCTTTTCAACAACAACTTCGTATTGTGGAGCTGTTGCAGCATTGAATTGCCATCCAATACGCCATTTCTTTACCGAAGGATCTTTGGCCAATGTAACTTTTATTGGATAAGTTGGTCGACTTCCGAGTTCAATCGAACGAAAAGGATTCAATGCTAAACAAGCACGAAGACCCACTGTTCGAAAAACAACATTTGGTGTGCATGATGGATCATCAGGTGCCGATCCTGTAATAGGAACATTCTTCAAACCAGCCGATGTTCGTAATAAGTATTGAAAATCCGTAGCAAGGACAGTGGCTTGAGCTTCAGGAAAGTTTAATTCTCGAACACGTCCTTGGGGTGTTGCAACAGCACTGTATTCGAATGGAACATTCGATACAACGCCGAGTTGAATTGTTTCTCCGATACTGACCAATGGTGATGAAACTTCACGTTGAAATGTAAGTGAGAAACTGATCGCTGAGTTACTGTTCAAAACGAATTTGCCTAATCCTTTTTCATCACGCGTATTTTCGAATTGATTACTTAAATCAGCGAGAATACCCAATTGAGCTGATTTGTACAATGTCAAACCGTTAGCCGCAGCTGAAGCAGCGCCAATTTCAATTGGTAAACGATAAACTGGATTATTTCCAGCTAAATCTTTCAAATGATTGAGCAAAACACTTCGAAGATATGTTCGAATGTTGGTTTTGAGAATATCTTGAACTTTAGCAGTAACATCACGTGAACGGATATCAGCACCGAATAATTTCACGTAGAGATGAACAGCTGAACTGGAATCATCATCTTTATCATCGAATTCCTGTTGAAATTTTTTTACGGCACCCGTTAAAGTAGATTTCGCTTTTTCTCTGGCGTCTTGTTTCTGTTGCTCAGTGAAACCTTTTGTTGGATTCAAAGGATCCAAACGTAAGAAATATTCAGCAACATTTTCATCGATATTTTCATTGATCACAGCAGCTTCAATCCAAGGTAAACGAAGAGTTTCACGTCGAACACCATCAAAAGCTAATTCAAAGGCAATGAACGATGGAACAGCTCGATCATTTTCGAAAACAGCTGATAAATCGATCACTGCATGATAATTTTGACGAAGTGGAACATCGAGATGAATTCGTCGAGATGAAATGGTTGCTTGTTCAGTGTATTGTTTCTTGTTGGCATGTGAACGAAGACGAGCAGCAAGACCACGTAATGGACAACGACGATCAAGTGATGAATATTTCAATGTGGACCAAATATAACCGTTGACTTGATTCAAGGGTTCATTGACAATACCAGCCAAAGCTTTTTCCAAGGCATCACCTAATGTTGAATCTTCTTCTTCAGGATTGTAGATAAATGGAGTGTATAAAGCTTCGAATGCCCAAACTCGAACAGCATTTTTCAAAGCTTTGTTGCCAAGTTTTCTTAAGAGAAGATTTTGAAGATTCGTTCGAATTCGTGGAATACGTTTTTCATCCAAATAATCTTCATTAATGTTTCGAATAACATTCAATGCATGATATTGAACTTCCAAAGCAGCTTTATCATCATTGGCTAAACGACCCACTTGTTCATCGAAAACACCCAATTGAGCATAAGCAGCCAAGATCGATGTGGCAACATCACTTTTCTTCGATTCTTCTTCGCCCAAAACTTTGCCCAATGATTGATGAAAAGATTTAATTTTCGCATCGGCATCTTTATTCGTTTGTCGAGCTTTGTAAGTTTTGAGAATGGTGGCAGCAAGACCAACGAAATCTTGGACTTGACTTGGTGTTAAACGGCTTGAAGCTTTAACAATTTCATTAACTAAGTCTGGCGATGGATTATCTGTGTAGAAAACAGATAATGGATTGCTAAATTTCATGGTAGTAGCATCAAAATTCAACAATGATGCAGCTGGATCGTGGGAATAAACAGTGTTGAACAATGATGGGACGATGTTCTTGATATCGACATTTGATTTCAATCGATTCAATGCAGCTCGATCCATACGACGTAATTCATTGGTTACTTCGACGAATTGAGCAGCAGCAAATGTGTCCCAGTTTTTGCTTTTCAACAATCCTTGTAATTTCGCAACCAAATTCGCCACTTGTTCGTTTGATTTATCGAACGAAGCAGTTGGAACGAATTGTAAAGTTTGTCGAACAGGGTTTCTCACTCCAGCAGCATCAACGTTGACAGAAGCGCCTTTTTCCAAAGTCAATTCTTGGGAAATGTAAACTAATTTCGATGAAATATCATCGTCATCATTTCCTTCTTCTTCAGAACTGCTTTCTCCTTCGGCATGATCGTGATCCTTGTGTTTATCAGATCCTTTTCCATCTTCACTTTCGATTTCCACTGTTTTACAATTAACTGTTTGAATTAATTTGTTGGAAATCGTTGTTTGACAAACATATCGTGTTTTAGCTGAGAAGACTTCTTCGATCATCGGGCCAAAAAGAGAAGTTAAAACAGGACTTGAACCCAAATGTAATTTATCTTTGGAACAAGTGGCCAAATCTTTCTTCTTGGTTACAACTTGTGCTCCACCTTTGTTGGAAAATGAGTAACGTGTTGTACAAACACCGAGAACATCTTCTTCACGTAAGATTGTGTCACCATCAACTGGAACTGGTGAATAAACTTGAAGAGCACTGAGAGCACCTTTGATAAAGTTAACATGATCGACATTGGCTGAACTATCGGCTTCAACAGCAACAACATAACCATCTAACCAACGGAAACGAACAACTGTCTTTTCCAAGTCGCGTTGGGCATTGGCTGAGCTCGTGACTGTTTTCTTGTCTTTATCCTTTGATTCAGTAATTTTCACATTTTGAAGCTGAACTGCATAATTGCAAGCACCAAGATTCTTAATGTGAACATCAGCCGAAATAACCGATTCCAAATCATGTTGACTCTTAGCAACAGATAATTTCACTTCTGTTTTATATTTGTAGACTAATGATGATTGACCAGGAGAAATCAATTGGGCTCCATCACAAATTTTATCACCTTGATCACCAGCACCTGGAGATGTTGGAGCACCGAATGTTTGGCAAACTAAGACGAAGAGCAAACTGTAGCAGAGACTCGAAGACGCTGCCATTTCTATGAAACTAAAACCCGTTGTACTGATCTATTCAGTAGGATTCTCGAACAGAGAGACCGATGCGTTGTATGTGTCTTGTTTTCAGTATATCGAATCTGAAAAGA
>JGI24216J29974_1025558_pt1 | contig 9690 bp, 4 predicted proteins | sample EnhBioin_Aerobic_2_FD_29974 | JGI IMG/M metagenome (IMG submission 29974) | reverse complement strand
CCAATAATAAAAAAACAATTAATTATATGTAAACTATTTTAAAATTCTAAATGTACATCTACGATTGATGGCATGTTCTTTTTCTGTACAATCGTTTTTTGGACAGATGATTAAAGGCTTGGTTTCGCCATAACCAATAGAACGCAGACGCTTTCTATCAATTCCTTTTTCAACTAAATATTCTAATGCCGATGCAGCACGACGGTTTGATAGTCTTAAGTTGTATAAATTAGAAGCTCTGGCATCGGTGTGTGCTCCAATTTCAATTTCCATGTAAGGATATTTTTTAAGTAATGCGATTAATCCATCCAAAACTTGTGCGGCTTGTGGTTTAATATTCGATTTGTCTAAGTCGAAATAAATGTTTTCCAACTCAATGAATAATGAGCCTTCTAAATCTTTCTTGATGTTCTTTTCTACATCGGAATACGACTCGATTTTCATTTCTAAATTTATATATACTTTTCCTTTTACACTGGTATCAAATGATGCTTCGGCAGGAATATAAAAATCTCGAAATGCCATGACTTTATATTTCTTATTTGGTTCGGTGTTGAAAGTAAAGTCACCATCTTTTCCAACAATAACTTCTTCTAGCAATTCGCCTGCTTCGTTATAAAGTTTCACCGTTGTTCCTGGCAATAACTGCAATGAATTTTTATCTCGAACAACACCTTCAACAGCAAACAACAGTTTATTTTCTTCAAGAGCAACAGTATATAGATTATCATCGCCCGTTCTGTTGGAAGAAAAATAGCCTTTGCCCGTTTTGTAGTCTAGTATCAAATTGAAATCATCCATGCCACTATTGATGGTTTCTCCTAAGTTTTGAGGTTTATCAAAATCAATATCGTTTAGCTTAATAGCCATAAATATGTCTAAATTCCCGTTGCCTTGATGACCATCGGAAGCAAAGTATAACGAACCATCATCGGCTATAAATGGGAATTGTTCTCTATGAATGGTATTTATCGTTTCGCCTAGATTTCGAGGTTGACTGTAGGTTCCGTCTTCGTTTATATCCACCACAAAAATATCAAAAGAACCTATTGTTCCTTTCATATCGCTGGCAAAATACAATTGTTTTCCATCTTTAGACAAAGCAGGATGTTCCACTGAATATTCATCGCTTGAAAAAGGCAGCATCGTAACATTGGTCCATTTTCCATCAACAAATTCGGCTTTATAGAGTTTTACGGTTGCAATGCGTTCATTTCCTATTTGCACTCTTTCACCTGTTCTGCTGAAGTACATAGTTTTCAAATCTTCGGTAAACACAGCATTACTTTCGTGTTTTTTAGAATTGATTTCTTCAGGAAAAGGCTCAACGTTTGTTAGTTGACCTTCGTTATTAACCGTTGCAGAAAACAAATCTAAAAAAGGTCGGTCGTTCCAGCCATATTCACCTCCATCAGCATTTCGAAGCGATGCAAACACCACTTTATCACCATAGAAAGAAATTCCAAAGTCGCCATTGGTTTTATTTTTAGACATCATTACCAGCTTGTAGGTAAATGCACTATTTCTAGTAATGTTCTTCATGAATTTAGGTGTGTTTTGTTCAAAACCTAAATACTCACTCATAATAGCATCGCCTTTGTTATAATCGTCAATTCCTTTGAGGGCATTGGCATAGCGGAAAAAGGTTTCTTTATCCAAACTATCTTTATACGAAAAGAATAATTGTCCATAAGCACGAACGGCATTGGTCATTTGGAAATTGTTGTAATAACTATCACCCAATTTTTGTAAAATGTCTTTCGTAGGTTTCAATTGCTCATAAATCTCAGCAGCTTTTACATATTCCTTTTTTTCATAGAATTTATTTCCTTGTTTAAGCGTCGCTTTCTTTTGACCAAAAACGGAAGTTAAACAACCCAAAATAAATAGTATGTAAAATAATTTTTTCATATATAATTATTAAAAGAATCGAGGTGATTTGTCATAACCTTTATTCGATAATTTTGCAAAATCTAAATCAAACAATAAAAACACTTCATGCGAACCCGAATTGAAATTTCTTAAATTGGTTAAGGTATAATCATAAGAATATCCTATTCTCAAAGTTGGTGTTATGTAAAAACTTGCTAATCCAGAAACAGAATCACCATTTCGATATGCGGCACCTAACTCAAATTTATTATTGATTAATACGTTCGTTGTAATGTCTAAAGAAAGTGGCGCACCCGAAACTGCTCTGGCCATGAAAGCAGGTTTTAATTTGAAATTATCATTTCCATTAAAGGTGAATACATATCCACCTGTTAAAAAATAGTGCATCTGCTCAACTCCTGTGGTTGTAATTCCATCTGTTCTTTCAAGATGTTTTGTCATCAACAAATTGGGAACTGATACTCCTGCATAATAATTTTTGCCAAACAAATACATTCCAGCACCAATATTTGGGAACACTTTGCTAATGTTATTTTGAAATGTTGGATCTGGCAATGGGTCGGAATAGACAAAACCATTAAAGTTTGTATCAAAAAATGTTGCTCCGGCTTTGGCACCAAAAGATAATCTCATTTCTTCGGAAAGCGGTAAAACATAAGCAAAATCGACATATACATTGTTTTCATTAACAACATCTCCAATTTTATCATTAACTACTGAGATACCCAATTCTACTCTTTTGGAAATTGGTTTGTGTGCAAAAAATGTTGCTGAAGTTGGTGCTCCTTTTACCCCAACCCATTGCGAACGGTACAAACCTCCGATATTTAAAACATCTGCGTTTTCTGTTGCATAAGCAGGGTTTATTACACTCATATTGTACATATAATGTGTAAACATTGGGTCTTGTTGTGCGCTTGATTTCATTGAAAAAAGCACCACTATCAGCACAAGGAGATATTTAAAAAATCTATGTTTCATGTGTGTACTCATTTCAATTATCTATTTAAATAAACGCTACCTTGGTATGGATCTCTAGTGCCATCGTTAAAGTAGATTATGAAGAAATAAACGCCGGAAGGCAGCACATTGCTACCCAAACGCAAACTCTTTTCGGTAGTTGTTCCATTCCAACGTGGTGTGTTTTTATTTCCAATATATATTAAGTTTCCATAACGGTTGTAAACTTCCAACTTGAAATTAGGATATAAAACCTCAAGATTCACTATATGAAAATCGTCATTAATTCCATCATTGTTTGGTGAGAAACCATCTGGAATAATCAATTCTTCACATATAGTAGTATCAACAGTTACTGCTAATCTTGTAGCTCCTTCGCAACCACTTTGGGAAACCAAAGCCGCATAATAAATGGTACCATTTATCAATGCCATCCGTTTCTGAATAGGCCGTTCCGCCAGTTACAGCATCATACCAAATTACTGCTTGACCACCTGCAATATTTGCAGACAAATCGGCTACCGTTGGATTATCCGTTTCACAAAATTCATTTCCTTTATCAATCAATGTTGGGGTTCCAAGGTCTGAAACCGAAAATGTAAATGGTGTAAATAATGCACCTGTTGCTGTACACAAAGTAGTGTCAGACATTATATCTAAAATGCTAATTGTTGTATCGCCAGCATTGACTAAACTAGTTGCAGGAATAGTAAACGTTGCTACTCCTGAAACGACAGTAATAACTACGGTTGCCGAAGTCGTATTTGCTCCAGATAAATCATAAATAATGGTGTAATCACCATCTGCTAATCCTGTGGCGTTGCTTATTGTTACTTCGCTAGTAAAGTTCAAACAAGTAGCATCTGCCGATAAATTGGCTCCTGCGGTACTTGGAATTGGATTGATTACTATCGTTGTTGTTGCATTTGGAGTTGGATTGGCACAAGTCGTTGATATGACAATACCATTAATCGTTAAAGTATAACTTCCTGCTGTTGGGAAAAGCGTATTTGCTAATTGGAACTGTCCATTTCCAGCAGTAATAACTACATCACCCGAATTTCCTGAAAGTACTACTGCACCCGAAATGGAATAATTAAATTGATAAGTAGCATCAGGTAAGTTTACTGCATTTGAAATGGACACAATTATATTTTCACCAAAACAAACCGCAGCAACACTCACGTTGGAGCTCAAAATATCAGCTAAAGGTTTAACCTCAAATTGCGATGTCACATTCACAACTGTGTTAGTACAGTTTGAAACTGTATTTACAATATTGGTGAATGAAATTACAGTAACCCCAACATTTGGCAATGAAGAAGCAGGAATTAAGAAACTTCCGATTCCAGCAGTTATTGTAACTGAAACCGTTTGTGCAGTTGCCGAGTTACTACCTGTCAAATCATAGGTTAATGTATAACTTCCATCCGTCATTCCGTTTAAATTCACCACAACATCAGCACCCAAACACGCTGGCGAAATAGTAATATTTGGTGTTGAAATTTGAGGATTTGGCAAAACCGAAAATTGAACCGTTTCGTCATCCGTTCCACAAGCATTTGAAACTGTATAAGTATAACTATAAGTTCCAGGTGCAAAACTGATAATATTTAATGGAGACGTTACGGTTTGGTTTGTTGCATCTGTCCATATTCCACCTGCATTTTCATTATCTAAAAGAGATGCTAAATCCAGAGTTCCTGTTGATGGACATACGGATATAATTCCATTAAATGTTCCTGCAACAATTGGTGCAACTATTTCAAAACTCATAGAAGTTGAAATGGCTGGGTTAGAACATGCCGTTGATGAAGTAATGGAATCTATTTGAATGGTATAATTTCCAATGGTTGCAAAAACGGAAGCTAAAATGGTAAATTGTCCATTTCCAGAAGTTATAACAACATCGCCAGAATTTCCAGAAACCACTACTCCACCAGATATGGAATAATTAAATTGATAAGTGCCGTCTGGTAAATTTGTAGCATTTGAAATTTGAACAACAACATCTGTATTTAAACAAGCATTAGCCACAGTAATATTCACACTATCAATAGTTACTAATGGGTTAATCACAATAGAACCCGTAACATCTGAAGGTGTAGCAATACAATTTGTAACCGTATTTCCTAATGAAGTAAAGGTAATTATAGTTGTTCCACTATTTGGAATATCCGATGCTAAAATGGTGAAGCTTGCAGTTCCACCAGCAACTGTAATTTGAACAGATTGATTGGTTAAAACATTACTGCCAGACAAATCGTAATTCAAATTATAAGTTCCATCCGACATTCCAGATAAAGTAACCTCTGCATCCAAACCAATACAAATTGGCGTTATTGAAACATTAGTATTTAAAATAGTTGGAACTGGTAGAATCGTGAATTCAACAGTTGTAAAATCAGTTCCGCAACTATTTGTTACAGTATAAGTATAAGAATACGTTCCTTCGGCAAATGCTGAAATAGCAATTGGAGAAGTTACCGTTTGATTGGCTGAATCGGTCCAAATCCCACCATTATCTTGACCTGTTAATAATGTGTCTAAATCTAAAGTTCCAGCAGAGGCACAAATTGGAGCAATAGTTACAGAAGTTCCCGGATTTGGTAATGGATTAACAATAACAGTAACAATGGAAGTATCTGTAAAACATGGATTAGTTCCGCCGCCAACGGTATATGTAAAAGTATAAGTTCCCGGTAAAACTAAAGAAGGATTAAAAGTTGTTCCTGATAAAGCACCAGTAGCATCGTCATCAGCAAAAGTTCCAGCACCTTGAGTTCCGTCTAAGCCTGATGTTAAATCAATAGTTGTATCATCAGCACACGCTTGAATTTGTCCATCAGCACCAGCTATTGGTGATTGTACAACTGTAACCGTAACTTCTGCTGTTGCTGGCGTACAGTTTGTTCCACCAACCGTATAAGTATATACAGCGGCAGCATCTAGTAATGGGTTGAAAACTCCTGTACCACTAGCTAAAGTTGGCGACCACGTTCCACCTGTTTGTGGTGTTCCGTTTAAAAAATCAAATAAATCTTGAGCGGCATCATTGGTACAAAATAGATGAGCACCATCCATACCAGCATCTGGAATTGGATCTATGGAAACTGAAATTGTAGCCTCATCATTATCACATGGGTTTGGTCCAGTTAATGTATAAGTATAATCGGCTGCGGCATCCACACTTGGATCAAAAACTCCTGTACCACTGTTTAACGGTGGTGACCAAGTTCCACCTGCTTGAGCATTTGGACCTAAAAGTAAAAACAAATCTTGTGGAGCACTATTTAAACACAACGATACCGAACCGTTATTGCCCGCTTCTGGTCCTGGAATTACTGTAACTATGACATTAGCAGTATCATCAACGCAAGGCGAGATACCCACAATAGTATAAGTATAAGTTCCAGAAACATCAACAGCTGGATTGAAAATTCCTGTTCCGCTATTTAATGGCGGTGACCAAGTCCCACCTGTTTGAGGTGAACCCGTTAACGAATTAAATAAATCAACAGAGTTTTGATTAGAGCAAATAAATAAGTTGCCATCTGTTCCTGCATTAGGAATTGGATTAACTGTCACTTGAACTGAAACAGTTGCAGGTGGGCAAAGTGGATTTCCAATAACAGTATATGTATATGTATTTGAGACATCAACAGCTGGATTGAAAATTCCTGATCCGCTATCTAATGGTGGCGACCAAGTTCCACCTGCTTGAGCAGTTGCGCCTAATAAAGTAAACAAGTCAATACTTGGCGAGTTAACACACAAATTTATTGGACTAGGAGAAACTCCAGCAACTGGAGGCTCAACAGTTGTAATTGTAACACTGCTTGGTGTGGTGTTTACACAGCTTGGTGTACCTGTTGTAGCTACACTTACAATGTTAATAACAGTATTTGCTGAAAAAGTATTGTTTATCGTGGCTGTTCCCGTTGCGTTTAATGTGATGGTTTGGTTTGTTGCGCCATTGATGTTATAGGTTACTATCGAATTTGGTGTGCCTGTAAACGTTATTGTGGCTGGTGAATTGGCACAAATCGTTGTTGGCAATACACTAACACTTGCTGTTGGTAATGGCAATACCGTTAAGGTAACACTACTTGGTGTCGTATTTACACAGCTTGGAGTTCCCGATGTGGCTACACTTACAATGTTAATAACGGTATTTGATGAAAAAGTATTGTTTATCGTGGCTGTTCCCGTTGCGTTTAATGTGATGGTTTGGTTTGTTGCGCCATTGATGTTATACGTTACAATAGCATTTGGTGTACCTGTAAACGTTATCGCTGCTGGCGAATTGGCACAAATCGTTGTTGGCAATACACTAACACTTGCTGTTGGTAATGGCAATACCGTTAAGATAACACTACTTGGTGTCGTATTTACACAGCTTGGCGTACCTGTTGTAGCAACGTTTACGATATTGATAACAGTATTTACTGAAAAAGTATTGTTTATTGTGGCTGTTCCTGATGCGTTTAATGTGATGGTTTGGTTTGTTGCGCCATTGATGTTATACGTTACAATAGCATTTGGTGTACCTGTAAACGTTATTGTGGCTGGCGAATTGGCACAAATGGTTGTTGGTAATACACTAACACTTGCTGTTGGTAGCGGTAATACCGTTAAAGTTACACTGCTTGGTGTGGTGTTTACACAGCTTGGCGTACCTGTTGTAGCAACGTTTACGATATTGATAACAGTATTTGCTGAAAAAGTATTGTTTATCGTGGCTGTTCCCGTTGCGTTTAACGTTATCGTTTGGTTTGTTGCGCCATTGATGTTATAGGTTACTATCGAATTTGGTGTGCCTGTAAACGTTATTGTGGCTGGTGAATTGGCACAAATCGTTGTTGGCAATACACTAACACTTGCTGTTGGTAATGGCAATACCGTTAAGGTAACACTACTTGGTGTCGTATTTACACAGCTTGGAGTTCCCGATGTGGCTACACTTACAATGTTAATAACGGTATTTGATGAAAAAGTATTGTTTATCGTGGCTGTTCCCGTTGCGTTTAACGTTATCGTTTGGTTTGTTGCGCCATTGATGTTATAGGTTACTATCGAATTTGGTGTGCCTGTAAACGTTATTGTGGCTGGTGAATTGGCACAAATCGTTGTTGGCAATACACTAACACTTGCTGTTGGTAATGGCAATACCGTTAAGGTAACACTACTTGGTGTCGTATTTACACAGCTTGGAGTTCCCGATGTGGCTACACTTACAATGTTAATAACGGTATTTGATGAAAAAGTATTGTTTATCGTGGCTGTTCCCGTTGCGTTTAACGTTATCGTTTGGTTTGTTGCGCCATTGATGTTATACGTCACAATAGCATTTGGTGTGCCTGTAAACGTTATTGTGGCTGGTGAATTGGCACAAATCGTTGTTGGCAATACACTAACACTTGCTGTTGGTAGTGGCAATACCGTTAAGGTTACACTACTTGGTGTGGTGTTTACACAGCTTGGCGTGCCTGTTGTAGCAACGTTTACGATATTGATAACTGTATTTGCTGAAAAAGTATTGTTTATCGTGGCTGTTCCCGTTGCGTTTAACGTTATCGTTTGGTTTGTTGCGCCATTGATGTTATACGTTACAATAGCATTTGGTGTACCTGTAAACGTTATTGTGGCTGGTGAATTGGCACAAATCGTTGTTGGTAATACACTAACACTTGCCGTTGGTTGTGGAATTACATTTACAGTAACCGTTGAACTCGCATTTGGACAAGGAGGATTGGTTACTGTATATGTAAACACATAAGGACTGCTAGCAGAATTTAAAGTTGAAACATTTAACGTTCCTAAACTTCCATTCGATGTAGCAATTGGACCCGCCCATGTTCCATTAGAATTAGGACTTCCTGTTAATTGATTAAAAAGATTAATAGAAGGCTGAGTTGATATTGTGCTTTGACAATAACTTTTTAGACTACTAACACCTGCATTATTTGGTTGATTTAAAGTAACCGTTACCTGAAATCTTGAGGTACTAGCACACGGAAAAATATTGGATTCAGCAAAATAAATCTGCCCATTTATTAACGGTATGCTTGGATCTAACGGAAAGCCAGATGTTTGTGATGTGTACCATAAAATATTCGTTCCATTTGCAACTAAATTTGAAACAGTTGGTAAATTAGCCGCACAAAAAACCTGTATAGTATTACCAGTTGGCGGTGGAACAATTAATATTTGTACATTAATTACATTTCTAGTTGTTTCACAACCAGTAATAGGATTTGTTTGGCTTGCATAATAAGCACCATTAGAAATTGGATCTGTTGGATTTAATGGAGATCCCCCAGTAGCCGTAGTGTACCATTTAACATTATTACCAATTATATATAAATTTAAATCTGAAACAACCGATTCTTGACAAAGTATAATAGCTGCTAATAATCTAATTGGTCTTGACACAATCGACACCGTGACCGATTGTCTTACTCCACAAGTTCCAGTATTATCATCAGCAAAATAATCTTCCCCTGACTCTAAAGGAGTTGACGCTAACAATGGAGTTGTTGACACTGCAGTATCATACCACACTACACCACCACCATTATTTGTTGCCACCAAATCCGCAACTGTTGGCGATTGAGAATCACAAAAAGATTGTGTTGTATTTGCAACCGTTGGACATTGAGAAAAACCATTAGCACCTACTCCTAAAAGAAATAGCAAAAAGTAAAACGAAAAAGTATTTTTTCTGAAACTAGTAATTTTCCCCATACACATAAATATAAAAGCTATTTCCTAAAAAATTGAAAAATCAGTTTCAAATTCATGACTAAAATTTCAATAAAAACAACCGTTTTGAAT
>JGI24216J29974_1014803_pt1 | contig 9960 bp, 7 predicted proteins | sample EnhBioin_Aerobic_2_FD_29974 | JGI IMG/M metagenome (IMG submission 29974) | reverse complement strand
CCCGGCGCATCCGCAGACATCGTCATGTTCGTGCGGCGCGCGGATATCGCCATGCCCGCCGCTCTGGCTGAAGGCGCGGCCGCAGTAGAACAGGCGCGGGCCGAAGATCCAGCCTTCCTCGATCGCGCGCCACAGCCCGTAATCGCCGCCGCCCACGTCGCGCACCGTCGTGAAACCGCGCTTCAGCGCATCCTCCATCAGGTGCCGCGCGCGCTGCGCCAGATAGGTGGGCGGCAGGCTTTCGAGCCGGACAAAGTCGATGTCCGACGCATAGGCATGGAAATGCGCGTCGATCAGGCCCGGGATCACGCAGCGCCCATCCATGTCGATGATGGTATCCGCTGCTTCGGCGGTATCGACGGGCAGGATCGCGGCGAAGCGATCACCTTCGATCAGGATCGCGGCGCGATCAGTCAGTTCGGGGCTGACGCCGTCGAAAACGGCTACGTTACGAAGAAGCGTGCGCTGCATCATGTTTCCCGATCCTGAGAGAGGCGAACGAAAGCGTGAAGGCGATGACGAAGCCGTCGAGCGCCGAGACACCGCTCAACCCGATGCCATGATATTCGCTGAGCGCGGCGGCGAGGCTGCCCAGTGCCCAGATCGCCAGATTGGCGAAGCGGAATCCGGCCGGCCCTTCGGGGCCGTCGTGCGGCGCGAACACCGCCTCATTCACCAGGATGGCGGCGGCAGGCGGAAAAACGAAAGCCAGCAACACCAGAAAGCCGACAAAGCCGGCCTGGACGCCGGCGAGCGCCAGCCCCATGCCGAGGACCGTCGTCGCCAGGACGATCGCCGGAAACCGCAGGCCGCGCAGCCAGGTCGAGGTCGCGAGCGCCGAGGAATAGAGGCACATGATGCCGTTCTGCATCAGCCCGAGCGGCAGCAGCAAGGTCAGCATCACCGGCATGCCGAGCGCAAGCAGGATGGCGATCGGCGCATCGCTGCGCGTCACCGCGCCCGCCGCCGCATAACAGCCGAGCACCACCGCCCAGATCGGACCGAGCGCCACGCCCGCCGCGATCGCGGCATCGCGCGCCTTGGCGACGAACCGGCTGTAATCGGGCATGATCAGGCAACCGACGACATAAGCGCCGACAATCGCGGAAATGCCGGTACCGATCGAGACGGCGCCGATGCTCGCCGGGGCTTCGCCCAGCCGGGGGATGGCGGCGATGGCGACGAAACCGACCAGCAGGGTCAGCAACGGCGCGAAGATCATGGGTGCTCGGGCGATCACCGCGATGCCGAACATCGCGATCACGCCGATGACGAACGACGCGCCGATGATGCCCGGCACCGGCGATATCCCGATGCCCAGCGCCAGCCGCATCGCGCTTGCAAGCAAATCGCCGATAAACCCCATTTCGACCGCGAACCAGCCGAGCAAAGCGGCGCCCAGCGCGACGTTGAGGACCAGCGCGCCGTGGCGACCGAAGCTCCGTTCGGCCAGCAATGCCGTGGAACGGCGCGAGCGTACCCCCGCCCAGGCCATCAGCATCGCGAGCGCCGCAGTCAGCGCACAGCCGATCGCGATGATCAGCCCGCCTTGCGCCATACCGTGATCGCGCCCGATCGATCCGCCCAGGAAGATGATGGGCACGCCGATCACCGCATTGGCGACGATCAGCGAGATCGCCGCCGCCGGACGCGTCGCCCGATCCTCGGGAACGGGCTCGCGCGGGAAATCGCCGTTCACGCGATGCCGACCAGGATCTTGCCGATCTGCTGCTGGCTGTCGAGCCGGCGATAGGCCTGGATCGCATCGTCGAAGGGCACCACTATATCGATCACCGGGCGCAGGCCGGCGGCGATCTCGGTTTCGATCCAGGCGATGGCGCGGGCGAGTTGTTCCGGATGCCGGACATGGTTGAACATCGAATAGGGATGGATCACCGCCGCGCGGCGAACGAGGCGGACGATGTCGAGCTCGGTCGCCCCGCCGGACAAGAGGCCGTAGATGAAGATTCGCGCATCGTCGGCCAGCGCATCGAGATAGGCATCGACGAACGGGCCGCCGATGGGATCGAAGACCACGCGGACGCCCTTCCCCGCCGTTTCGGTCATGATGCGCGCCGCGAGGTCGTCACCATCGCCCACCACCAGCACCGCGTCCGCGCCGAACGAGCGGATCATCTCCGCCTTGTCCGGCGATCGCGTGGTCGCGACGACACCGGCGCCGCAACGCCTGGCAAGCTGGATCGCGGCGATGCCGGCACTGCTGCTCGCAGCGGGGATCAGCACATGATCGCCCGGGCCGATATCGGCGACGCCGATCAGCGCGAACCAGGCGGTCAGATACTGCATCCAGCTTGCCGCCGCCTGTTCGGCGGTGAGCCCGTCCGGCCAGGGGGCGAGATAGGCCTGGGGCACGGTCGCGAACTCGCCCTGCACACCATAATCGGCATTGTGGAAGGGCACGGTGCAGACGCGGCGGCCGACCAGCGCCGGATCCACATCCACCCCCACCGCGACCACGATGCCCGCGCATTCCGATCCGATGCGCGACGGCAATCGGGGCAGCGAATAATGCTCGCCGCGCGCGAAGAGCCAGTCGGCGCGGTTGAGCGCGAAGGCGGCAACCTGGATCCGCACCTCGCCGGGCGCGAGCGGCGCGTGCCCGATCCGGTCGATCGTCAGAACCTCGACCGGATCGCCCAGCGCATGGAAGCGGAGCGCGCGGAAATCGCTCACCGCGCAGCCCCGGCGACATCGACGCCATAATCGCGCGCGGCCTGTGCGGCGGTGACATAGCCGTTGCGGATATCGCGCAGCAGCGCATCGCGATCGCGCTGGCGCGGATCGCCATGGCCGCCGCCGCTGGCGGTGTAGATGCGGATCACCTCGTCGCGGCGCACGGGCACGGTGGTGCACATGGTGTGGCGCTCGACGCTGCCGTCATGCCGATGGATCTCGGCATAGTTGGTCGAACCCTGCTGGCCGCCGTCGAGCGCCCAGGGCCGTGCCTCGCTGCGCGACGTGGCATAGGTGAGATAGGCCTCTTCCGCCGTCACGCGATAGTCGAGCACGACGCCCTTGCCGCCGCGCTGGCGACCGGCGCCGCCATCGGCATTGTGGAAGGCATATTGATCGACCTGGAGCGCGTAGCGGCTTTCGAACAGCTCGCAGGGGATATTGTAGGTCTCGCCATTGGCACAGCAAAACTGGCCATTGTCGCCATCGAGATCGGACGATGCGCCCCAGCCGCCGACCAGCGGCTCGCCCATCACGAACAATTCCCCATTCTCCGGCCGGAGCCCCGAGATGAAGGTCGCACCCACGGTGCGCTGGTGCCCGGCCGACAGGCGACGCGGCAGCACCGGCGCCAGCGCTTTCCAGAACACGTCGATCGCGGCGATCAACGGCTCGTAATAAAGCGACACCGGCGCCGGCGCCTGCGCGCTGATGATCGTGCCCGGCGGGCAGACGATACGCAGCGGGCGGAAGCAGCCGCCATTGGCGGGGATGTCGGGATTGGTGACCGCCTTGAACAGGCAGCGCGCGCCCGTCACCAGCCCGGTATAGGAGCAGTTGATCGGCCCGGTGGTCTGCAATGCGGTGCCGCTGTAATCGACGATCATCTCGTCATCGGTGATCGTCACCTTCACGCGGATCGGGAACGGCCCGTTGCCCAGGCCATCCTCCTCCACCAGATCCTCGGCCTCGAACACGCCCTTGGGCAGCTTGACGAGTTCGGCACGCGTCATCCGCTCGCCATAATCGAGCAACTCGCGCATCGCCTCGAGCAACTGGTCGCGGCCATAGCGATCGAGCAGTTCGCCGATCCGCCGCGCACCGACGCGCGCGGCGGCGACGCCGGCATGCATGTCGCCGATCGTCGAATCGGGCAGGCGGACATTGTCGCGGATGAGCTGCACGAGCGCCGCATTGACCTCTCCGCGATCGTAGAGCTTGAGGAAGGTGAAGCGCAGCCCTTCCTGGTAGATCTCGGTCGCGTTGGTCGAGACGCTGCCCGGCTGCGCGCCGCCCACCTCGGTCCAGTGCGCCTTGTTGACCGTCCACGCGATCAACTGCTCGCCGTCGAAGACGGGAACGAGGATCACGACGTCGGACAAATGGGTGCCGCCGCCTTCATAGGGGGTGTTGGACATGAAGACGTCGCCCGGCCTGATCGATGCCGGATCGGGATAATGCTGGAGCAACGAGACCACAGCGGTGTCGAGTGTCGCGAGGAAGGCGGTGACGCCATTGCCCTGCGCCAACAGGTTGCCGGTCGCGTCGGTCGCGCCCACCGCGAAATCGGTGGTCTCGTAGATGATCGGGCTCATGCTCGTGCGGATCATCGCGTTGAACATCTCGTCGCCCAACGCGACGATCGCGTCCTTGATGATCTCGATCGTGAAGATGTCGTGCTGCACCGGATCGCTCCTCAGGCTGCCAGATGGATGTGGTAATTGCCGTATTTGTCGATCGTCACCCGGTGCGGCGGCGGCACGACGCAGGTGACCGAGGGTTCCTGGATGATCGCCGGCCCCTGGAAAGCCATGCCCGGCTCCAGGCGCAGCCCGTCGTAGATCGTCGCCTCGTGGATGCCGTGCTGGTCGAAATCGACGGTGCGCGTGGCGATTACCGCATCGCCGAGCGCGCGTCCGGTGACGGGCTTTTCGGCGAGTTCGGGCTTGTTGACCGCGATCGTCGCGACGAGGTGGAAGTTCACGACCTCGATCGCATTGTCGAGGCGATAGGTGAAACGCTTTTCGTGTGCGGCGTGGAAGGCGTCGGCGGTCGCGGCGATATCGATCTCGCCATCCTGTGATCGCACCGCCGCGATCTTCACCGTATGCTCCTGCCCGATATAGCGCATGTCGAGGAAATGCTCGAAACCGACATCGTCGCGGCCGTAATCGTCCATCGCCTGAAGCCGCATCGCCGCGAAGCCGCTTGCGAGTTCGGCCGCCTGGGCGGGGTCGAGCCGGGTCAGGTGCGTCTGAAGATAGTCGCGCCTGAGATCCGTGAGCAACATGCCCCAGGCAGAAAAGACCGAGGAATTGACGGGCACGATCACGTGCGGGACGCGCAGTTCCTCCGCCAGCGCCACCGCGTGCATCGCCCCACCGCCGCCAAAGGCCATCAGCGCGAAATCGCGCGGGTCATAACCCTTGTTGGTCGAAACCAGCCGGAGCGCCGCCGTCATATTGGCATTGGCGATGCGGACGATGCCACGCGCCACTTCCTCGCGCGAGAGATTGAGCCGCGACTGGAGAGGCGCAAAGGCGGCATCGACCGCAGCCCAGTCGGGCTCGCGCTCGCCGCCGACGAAGCTTGCCGGATCGATGCGGCCGAGCACCAGATTGGCGTCGGTCGTCGTCGCATTGGTGCCGCCATGGCCATAGGCCGCCGGCCCCGGCCTGGCGCCCGCCGAACGTGGGCCGACATGCAGCTTGTCGCCTTCGTCTATCCAGGCGATCGAGCCACCGCCATTGCCGATCTCGACGATCTCAGACACCGCGGTCTGGATCGGATAGCCGGGATTCCGGGCATCGCGCTCGATATGATATTCGGTGGTGACCTTGACCTCACCATCCTCGACCAGGGTGCATTTGGCAGTGGTGCCGCCGATATCGAGCACGATCAGATTGGGCTCGTCGATGCGGCGGCCCATATAGGCGGCGGCGAAGATGCCGCTGGCCGGGCCGGATTCGACCATCGCGATCGGATTGGCCTTGGCCGCCTCCGCCGTCGCGATGCCGCCATTGGACTGCATCATATAGAGCGGATGCGCATAGCCGCCATCTTTCAACCGGTCTTCCAACCGCTCCACGTAGCGCTGGGTGATCGGGTGGACATAGGCCGACAGCACGGTTGTGTTGGTGCGTTCATATTCGCGCCATTCGCGGCTCACCTCGTGCGAGGCGAGCACCGAGACCTGGGGCCAGAGCCGTCGGATCTCCGCGACCACCGCGCGCTCGTTGGCGGGCTCGACATAGGCATGGAGGAACGCGACCGCGATCGCCTCGACACCATCAGCGCGAAACGCCTCGATCATCGCGGGCAATGGCGACAGGTCTACCTGCCGCTCGATCGTGCCGCGATAGGTGACACGCTCGTCGAGCTCGCCACGCAGATAGCGTTCGACAAAGGGCTTTGGCTTGCGGAAATTGAAGTTGAACAGATCGGGGCGATTGCCGCGCGCGATCTCGATGACGTCGCGAAAGCCCCTGGTGGTGATGAGCGCGGTCTTCACGCCCTTGCGCTCGGTGAGCGCGTTGATCACCACGGTCGAGCCATGTGCGAAGAAATCGAGTTCGCCGACCGGCACGCCCGACTTGGCGAGCGTATCGAGCACGCCCTGCTCGAAATTGGGCGGCGTGGTATCCGCCTTGGCGGTGCGAACCTCTCCGCACTGGCCAGTCTGGGGATCGACCTGATAATAGACGAGGTCCGTGAAGGTCCCGCCGACATCGCTGGATGCGCGCACCCTGATTACTCCTGTTCTTCGGTCACGAGGAAATAGGCGACGCGGCCGGCGGCCCGGGTCAGCGTCGCATGCGGCTGGCCCGCCGGGATCACGACGAGATGGTCGCGCGTCACCCGCGTCACGCCATCGGGCGTCTCGACATCGAATTCGCCGTCGAGGATGAACGAGATCTCGGTGCCGGCATGGATAGAATAGCCTTCGGCCGGGTGCCGCACGCCTTCGGGAAAGCTCGCCATGCCGTATGTGGTGGCGGTCGGCCGCTGCCAGCTTCGCTCACCCAGATTTTCGATCTGCACGCCGGCATCGGCCCATCGCATGGGGATGATCTGCATCGTGTTTTCCTTCAATAGCTGACGCGGTTGCCGATCGGCAGCGGTGCGGAGAAGATGCCGAAGCTGGCCAGTTCGGCCTCGGGCGGCGGCGCGCAGCTCCAGGCCCGGCTCGGCGCCCAGCCGAAGCCGCGGCGCAACCCGCCCAGGAACTCGGCCATCTTGAAGGCGGCAAGGATCGGATCGATCACCGGAACGCCGAGTTCCTTCTGGACAGCCTCGGCCATGCCGAACGAGCAGGTGCAGCCGAGGATCAGCGCCTCCGCCTTGTCCTCCTCGACCGCGCGGCGCCCCGCTTCCAGGATGCGCGCGGTGGTGAAGTCGCAATCCTTCTGGAGATCGGGCACGCCGATCCCGATCGCGCGCATCGACGCGAGATTATGCGCATAGCCATAGGCGGTGACGCGCTCGCGCATCTGCACCGCCCATTTTTCCTGCCCGATGATGATCGAGAAGCGGTTGGCGAGATTGGCGGCGATCTGGACCGATGCCTGGCATGGGGCAACGACGACGGTGCCGCCCGAAATCTCGCGCGCATCCTCCAGCCCCGGATCGTAGAAACAGCCGATGACCATCGCGTCATAGCCCTCGCCATCGGCCATGCGCGCCAGCCGGACCATGTCCGCCACGATCAAGGCCTCATAGGTCCGGTATTCGAGATGGTCGGGCAGCAGCTTCGTGTTGAGCGAAACCACATCGACCCGGGTGCCGGGCTGCTTGATCCCGCCCATCAGCGCACCCATCGGATCATCATAGGCGGGCTTGCCGATCGGGTTCACCCAGAGCACGCGTGTCGTATCGGTCATGTCAAAGCCTCTCCCTGCGCGCCGGCACGGGGCCGGCGCGGGATTGATGCGATTTGCGTTTGGGCGTCCCGCGCCCCGTGCGGGGTCAGAACTTGATCGAGAAATCGATCGACCAGGTGCGCGGCAGGCCGGGCTGGGCAAAGCCGCCCAGCACCCATTCCGCATTATATTTCTTGTCGAACAGGTTATCGACCGAGGCGATCAGCGACCAGCGTCCGTCGGGCTGCTCGACGCCAAGGCGGAGATTGGCAAGCTCATAGCCGCTGCGCGCCGTCGAATTCTCCGGATCCCAGAACTGCCGGCCATGATGCTCGACATCGGCGCGCGCGAACAGGCCGAAATCGTCGGTGATCGCGGTGCGATATTGCAGCCCCGCCGCCCAGCTATCCTTGGGCACATAGGGCGTCTGGTTGCCGACCAGGCTGGGATCGACCGCATATGCGCGGATACGGCTGCGGGTATAGCCGTAATTGGCGAAGGCATCGAGGCCGTCGGCAAGCTTGGCCTGCGCTTCCAGCTCGAAGCCGGTCGAGCGCACGCGATCGATATTGACCAGCACCTGCCCGCCGATCGCGCCCAGGAACACGAAGTAGAGCGGGTTCTTGTCCTTGGTCGTGTAGAATGTGCCGTTGAGGCGCAGGCGGCGATCGAACAGGTCGCTCTTGAAGCCCAGTTCGAAGGTTTCGGCCTCTTCCTGCCGGACGACGTCCGAGACGCCGTTGACGCCCGCCGCCTGCGCGACCGCGGCGACGCCGCTCTGGTTGAACTGGCCGGAGCGGAAACCCACACCCCAGGATCCGAACAGGTTCAGATTGTCGCTGACCCGGTATTTGGCGGAAACCTTGGGCTGGAACAGATCATAGCTGTTGCGCTTGACGCAATTGTCGAGCGCCGCCGCCGAACAGCCGGCGGGCAAGGATCCGGTCTGGTCCGGGCGTACGGCCTGGCGGCGGCGATCCTTGTCGTAACGCCCGGCGACCGACAGCTCGAACCGGTCGGTCACGTCATAGGCGAGATTGCCGAAGACCGCCCAGGCGCGATTGTGGTTGTCGTCGGCGAAGAAGGACAAGGTCGGGTTTGCCGGATTGGTGAACTGCGGCATGCGCCGCACAGGCACGATGCCTTGCAGATTGTCGTCGCCGGTCGTCGTCGAGATGAAGCGTTTCGTATCGAGATAATAGGCGCCGACCATCCAGCGGAATGACTGGTCGGAGCGTGAGGCGATGCGCAGTTCGTTCGACCACGCCTTCATGTCCTCGAACTGAGTCTGGGTGCCGTCGGTGCCAAAGACGTCGACGCTCGCGGTATAGGCAAACTGGTCGCCGGCGACATATTCCTGCACCCGATCATAGGCGGTGACGTTGGTGATCGTCGCGAAACCGGCATCATATTCGAGCTTGAGCGAGACCTGTCCGGTCTTGCGGACATTCTGGCCGAGATTGGTCGCGCAAAAGCTGCGGACGACGCGGTCGGCGTCGGGCGCCGGCCCGCCGAACGGATTGGCGGGGTCGAGGAAACAGGGCTTCGCCGGATCGAACTTGGCGGACTGATACTGGAAATTGACGCCGCCGCCTTCGGTGCGACCATATTGCGCCTTGAGATCGGCGGTGAAATTCTCACCCAATTGCGCAAAGAGCTGGCCGCGCAGGTTGAGATCCTCGATCCCGTCGACCTTCCGGTTCAGATAAGTGTTGCGGTAATAGCCGTCGAGATTGCGGTAGCTGGCGGCGACGCGGAAGCGCAGCGCGTCGCCGGCGATCGGCCCGGAGACCGATCCGCGCGCGCGGTAATCCTGGCCGCGACCATAGCCGAGCGTCGCCGAACCCTCGAACGTGTCGCTGGGCTTCTTGGTGGTGATGACGATCGCGCCGCCGATCGCGTTGCGCCCGTAAAGCGCGCCCTGCGGCCCGCGCAGCACTTCGATGCGTTCCAGGTCGAAAAGGTCCTGGGTCAACTGGCGCGACGAGACCTGCTGGACGCCGTCGATGACGACCGCGACCGGGCTTTCGCCGTTGCGAACCTGCGAAACGCCGCGCACGGTGATGAAGGAAACGCCCGCGCTCTGCGATTGATTGATCGAGATATTGGGCGTCGCCGACAGGAAATCGCTCACCCCTTCGATCTTGCGGTCGGCGATCGACTGTTCGGAGAAGGCGGTGACCGCGAGCGGAATGTCCTGGAGATTCTCGTTGCGAAGGCGCGCGGTGACGACGATGTCCTCGACGCCCATATTGTCAGCCTGATTCTCCTGCGCCCAGGCCGATGACGCGATCGCCACACATGCCAGAGCCGCGCCTGTCGTCAGTTTCCGTTTGACCGAAATCGTCATCTCGTCCCCCCTTGGGCTGTCGCGCCGTCTTCGGGGCATTTGCTCCGGACGGGTCGA
>JGI24216J29974_1026143_pt1 | contig 10014 bp, 1 predicted proteins | sample EnhBioin_Aerobic_2_FD_29974 | JGI IMG/M metagenome (IMG submission 29974) | reverse complement strand
ATGATGTATAAAATCGGAAACGTTGTGATCGAATTCATTTCCTCATAGATCTGTTGTTCGTGCAATTTGCAATGGACGATGATGGAAACTATTGAACGTGTTGTTTTTATTGCCGTAGGACTTTGAATAATAGGTCTCTATTTGGTTTGTTCGGCTGTGATTGGAAGCTGAGTGTCCCAATGGCGTTGTGCTCGTTGTGATCGCTCGGTGGCGATTCTCGATGCCTTCGACGATTTGACGCAGACCGTCTCGGTTCTCTTCGCCTTCGAGAAGGCGTCGATAGGTTCTGATTTCGACCTCTAGATCGGTCTTGCTCGCCATGAGATCGTCGTACTCGACAACAATCTTGCTGAGCTCGTCCTTGAGCTGTCGGATTTCGGTCTCTTTAGTCGAGATCAAGTGCGCGCTCTCGTTTTCCTCTCGCTTGATCTCATCTTCGAGGTCTCGAATACGCGATTCCAATTCGGCGTTCTTGGCTTTCAAGTCGTATATAAATCGCTTCGACTCGTTCACTTGAACTTTAAGCTTCTTGGCTTGTTCGCGGTCGAGCATCTGAGCCGCGTCGTTGTCCGTGATGGGCTTGGCGTTTTTGCGCTGGATTTCGCTCACCCTAAGACGGTACCATCTCTCCAAGTCGTTGCGCTGAGTCTGATTGAGCGTCTCGTACTCCTCGCGAATGTCCTTGATAGCTGAGGCGAGCTCGTTCTTGAAGAACGCGGTCGGATCGATGCCGGACTCGTGGAGTGACAAGTGCTTGAGCTCCTCGATTTCCTTGGCATGGATCTCCTTGAGGAAGAGCAGCTGCTCCTCGAGGCTCTGCTTGTCGTTCTCCAACATCAATCGCTGCTTGGTCTCGAACTCGAGCTCGGACGAAACTCGCTGGATCTCGCCCATCATTCGTGTCGTCTCTAGCTTCAATCGCTTCTCCTCGTCTTGCAAGTCACCGAGGCGGCGTCTCAACAAGCCGATTTCGGCATCATTGGCGGCGATCTTGTCTTGAAGCGCCTGGATCTTGTCCTTGTCTCGTCCGATGAGCGACTCGATCTCCGAGTACTTCTTTCGGATCTGGTCCAAGTCCTGCTCGCTCTTGTCCAATTTAAGCTGCAAGCTGTCCTTCAATTTGGACGTCTCGTTGAGGACATTGCGCGCCTCGTCAAGCTCGATCTGGTACATCTGCTCGATCTGTTTCGTCTCGTGGCCCCATTTACCCTTGAGTGCGCTCAGCTCCATTTGCAGCTTCTTGTTCTGCGCCTCGAGGAATCGCACGCGTTCTACGTACGATGCGAAGCGGTCGTTTAGCTCGCACAGTTGCTGCTTCTCTTTTTGGCGTGTCTCGCGCAGTTGTAGACCTGCTGCCGACGTTCCTGCTACTGGAACACTCGTTGGTCGCATTTGGATTGCGTTTGACGACACAGTCCAATTGTGGTTAATGGGTTGTCGATCGATGATATTGCGCCTAGTGATGACAGTATGTCTCGGGCTGATATTCGACTTGTACGGCGAAGAAGAAGCCGACGAGGACGAATACGACGATCCGGCGGTTTGTAAGGGCACAACGGTCGTGACGGGAACATTACGATCGCTGCCGCCGCTCTCAGCTCGGTTCGGGCGCTGCTGCACTAGAGTCGATGACGCTGAGGTGACAGTTTTGGCGGCGGGTTGGGCCTCTTTTTTCACTTGAGTAGTGGTCGTCGTTGTCGTGGTCGTTGTCTCGACCTCTTGTTTGGCGATCGGCGCATCGCCCACTGGCGTCGCCAAATCGATCGGAGTAATGTCCGGCTCGATGATTCCCTGTGAGTCGCTGTGTTTCACTTCGCGCGACATTTTTGCTGCTGTTGCTGTTGTTGATGGTGCTTTCGGCGTATCATAAACCGGTGGAATGAGAAGGTCGTCGTTATCATCTCGAATGTTCTTCTCGATGATTGATCGACTAATCTTGGGACTATATTTGGATGGTGAAGCAGGTGGTGAAGTTGTTAGTGGAGAGATCGAACGGACTTCTTCTTGTTTCGGGCTAACAATTGACGGTTCTTCTTTCACTTCACTTGTTTTCACTTCGGTGTCTTCGATGTTTATTTCAAGTTGTTGTGGTTGTTGTTGTTGTTGAGGTATTTGTTCCTCGATTTGTTCTTCCTTTTCGACTACTTTATTGAGCTCTTCTTCAACTATTGGCTCTTCATGTTTAGATTCTTCCTCTTTAGGCGTCGTCACTTCTTCGATAACTTGTGGCACGACTTGTTCGTCATTTGTCTCCTCGAGTTTCTTCTCCTCGACAACTGGCGACTCTTGAGCAACAGACTCAACAGGTAATGCCTCGACTTCTTGTTGTAGGATCGGTTCAACGTTTTCAACTATATTCTCTTGTTTTGGCTCGGATATATCAGAAGGATAATCGACAACTTGTTCAACAGGCGTTTCGTCAAGTTTGATTTTATCTTCCGTTTCTTTGACCTCTTCAATTTGTGGCGCTACTTCAGGTTCGATATTTTCGACTGGTACCGTTTCAGGTTCAGTCGTATTCTCTTCGACTTTAATCTCCTCTTCAGGCGTTGTTGTCGATTCCTCGACTTTAACAGCCTCTTCTAAAACCGTCTCTTTGTGGATCGAGTCTTCTACAACCTCTTGCTCTTTTGTTTGCTCTTCTTGCACACTTATTGGTTCTTCGACTTCGACTATTTGTGGGCTTATTTCGACTGGTTCGGAGACGACAACTTGGTCTTCGGACTCAACCTTTTCTGGCTCGCTAATCAAAGCGGTCGATTTCGGCTCTTGCTCGTCGATCGGCGACGTTTGTGGCTCGCTCTCATCTAACTGCGTGATTGTCGTCGTCTCATCGATCGGCTCGACGCTATTCACCTCAGGCTTAATAGTCACCGATTCATCAGTGGTCTTAGCTGGCTCTTCTTCAGTTAGCGGTTTCTCTTCACTGACCGTCGACGACAACTCCTCTTCTGGCGCTATCTTATGACTGGCTAGTATTTGATCGATCTCTTCGCCGAGTCGTTTCTCGTCGACGACCTCTCCAACTAGCTTAGCCTCATCAGTGATCATCTCGATAACTGGCACGGCTGCACTGATCTCGAGCTTCTCCTCGCTCAAGTCGACCGATTTCGTTTGAAGAGAGCGCCGTTCAGCCTCGATCGCGTCCACTACTTCGTTCACGACTTGCGTACTATCAGCAGTGTCGGGTTTAATTGATTGTTCTGTTGTTGTCGATTCTTCGTCTTCTAGTTTCTCCATTGGCCGAACCTTTGAAGAGACAAGCGAAGAAGAGAGGTTACTAGCGTGGGATGAAAGATCACTGCTGTCTTCGATACTCGACAAGCTATCGTTAGTGGTGGCGTTCTTGAGACTGCCAGTCGATCCATAGCCGTCGTCGAGGACAGCTGGAGCCATAGCGGCGATCATAGCCGAAAGAGCGGTCGATTTGGTGGGAGTAGTGGCTTTGGGAGTGGTGCTAATGACGCTCTCGGACGACTTTGGCTCCTCTTTGGCAGCAGACGTCGGAGACGAGGCCGCTGCTTCGCTTGACTCGTTCAGTGTAGACGACATGATTATAAGTGGGTCCATGAGATGTGTCGTATTGTTGCTGCTGCTGCTACTCGATGATTGGTCGTTCATCTCTACCGATTTGGTAGTGAGCGCAGATGAATTCAGCAAGTCTAGTGGCTCGTTTTCGAACGACTCGTTCTGGTTTCGATTCTTATCCCTCGGACTAACGTCGTTCGACGAGTAGTCGGCGCTAGATGCTGGAATAGAGGCTTGAATAGTAGAAGTGGCCTGATTGGAGTCGTTTAGCGTGCTGCTGCTAAAGAGGCCACTTGACGTGGTAGTAGTGTCCTCGACGTTAAGGCTCGTCTCGAGTACAGTGGTCACTTGCGGCACAGGCTCTTTGACCTCATTCTCTTGATGCTGATGGGCCGGTGATGACGTGGTAGTCGATGAAGACTCGTCCGTCTCTTCGGACGATTTACTAGGAGATGATGGAGCCGGTGGTGCTGATGGCTGCTGTGGTGGTGGTGGAGCTGGTCGACCTGGCACTCCAGCCGGCATTTTCGGCTTCAGGCTCGGGTAATGCGGTCGCTCGAATCGTATCTCATATGATGAGATCGAATCTAGTGTGTCTGTGCTGTCGTGCTTCTTTCGAAGTGATTTTATTGGGGTTATTGTCGGCACTGATGGCTGTTGTTGTTGTTGTTGCTGCTCTTGAGCCGATTCTAGTGTTACCGATGTTGGTAGGGATTCGGCCGCTGCTGCAGCTGCTTTTTCTTGTTTACTTATAATAAATGCTTCATTGTCGGATTTGGCTCCGCTGTATTCGGAGTCATCAATGCTTCGCTTAATAATAGTGCTTGCCTCAAGATCCGGAACAATCATGGACGAAGCTAGAGAAGGTTCAGCTGGGAGGACCTCTTCTACAGTAGCTGCTACTACTGGAGCAGTGCTCTTTGACTTGAGCATATTTTGCTCTTCGTCGTTCGACTCTTGCATAGACGACATGAAGTCATACGCCGTCGATTTGTCGATTTCTATACCCGGCGTTGATCGGCGATCGTATTGGTTAGCACCTGAATCAGAGAAGATCGCTTGATCGGCTGCCTCTTTGCCTTGTAATTTCTTAAGCTCATCTTCCTCGTCTGCTGTATCGCGACTCTTTCCAAGTTCAATCTTATCAGCGGCCTCAACGCCAGGCACAGTGGCCTCAATCGCCTGATGAATATCCCACTCGAGAACCTTTCGTCGGCGTAGTTCAGCCTCGGAATCTTGAGCAGCTTGAACAGTGTTCGGCGAGACGATCGAAGTGGCCTCAACTGGTTGCTCGATCACTTCAGCGGCCGCCGCTAAAGTAGAGCTCACCGCTTTTAGTATGACGTCGATATCGGGCTCGCTAATCAACTGAGTCACTACTGGTTTCGGTTGCTCTTGTTCTTGTTGTTGCTGTTGTTGTTGAGCTAGTTGTTGCTTCTTTAGACTGTCTCTTCGCGACGAGAACGAGTTCGATTTGCTCGCTTTTTGGTTGAGAGTGATCTTTGCTGCCGTTCGTGGCGTACTGCCTGGCTTTTCTTCCTCGCATGAACTCGTGCTTGTGCTCATTGCAAGGTATGACTCTCTCACATCCGGTCTGTTAATATTCGAGTTAGATCCGCTCTTTCGTTTGGGTTTTTCATTCTCTTTGTCGACTGGCGCCGCCGTTGTCTCAGCCGCAATGGCAATCGGTATCGTATGTCGATGTCGTCGCTCCTTTCGAGAGGACGACTTTCGATGCACAGTCGGTGGCGTCGTAGTCGTAGCTGTAGTTTTCTCGGTCGAGCCGAAATTAAGCGACACGTTGATAGATGGGGTCTCCTTCTGATCATCGCCTACAAGATTCTCATCAGTGACACTTCGCTTCATCGTCGTGGCTGGCTCTTCTCCTGTTCCGGATGAGCTTGATGGGTGTTCTTTCGCCGAGTGTCGATGATGGTGATGATGGTGGTGACGTTTCTTGCGACGTTGTCCACCGCTTCCAGAGTCCAACGACGCGTTCGAGATACTCGGTGGCATTGTGACTGGTGTGGCTACTGCTTCTTGTGGCTCTTTATTCACATCTATTAGGCATATATTGCTCTTGATACGTGGTGCACTTGGAGCACTAGTACTAGCCAAATTCGAATCAGCGTCGGTGTCAGAAGGCTCATAAGGCTTGAGCTCATCAACAAGTGGTTGCTGCTGAATGTGATGTTGCTCTGGTGAGAGCGGAGCCGAAACGCTGTTATCATCAATATACTTTATACTCAAATTAGACAGTCGTAGATTACTATCGACAGATTGAGCCGGTTGCGATAGCGGAAGCGGAGCGGTCGCTGATCCGGCGCTAGTTAATGTCGACGATTGAAGAGTGCTACTGGCAGCTTGAGGCGTGCCACTGCTCGTCGTCATCGAAAGCGAGGTTGCAACACCAGCTGTAGTCGCATGAGCACTGCTCTCTTCCGAGTCATCGTAGTTGTCTAATTTCAGTGTTAGCATTCGAGTGGACTTTTGTGACGACTCCGATTCAGGTGTATCTTCGTCTATGATGCTGTTCGGGCCCGAGCTCGATGTCACTGGCACCGTTAGTGAGACTTCATTCGGCGGCAATTGAATGTCGTCCAAATGAGACATTTTCACTGGCTTCACCGACAATATTGACGGATCAGTGCAGGCGATCTGATAAGGCTTTTGCTGCTTGCCACCCTGTTGTGTAGTGCGTCGGCTAGCACGAGGCATAATGGTGATCGAAGAGGCTTGCTGATGAGGAGGAGGAGTAGGAGGTGCACCGTACGCTGCCACGTACGACTGCGTCGGGAAGGGAACGTAGACGCCTTGTTGCTGCTGCTGGCTCTCGATAACTTGCACGCGTTGAATAACCGACGGCGACGGAGCAGTTTCGACTCCGCTGCTGCTCTCTTCTCCAACAATCGGATTGTTATAGATCTCGATGTCGATCGATGTCGGCTCTATCGCTTCGGCTGATTCGATCTCCACTGGCGGCGTGAGTTCGCACTTAGCGGAGGCCGCGTTTGTTGGAGATCCAGTCGGGTTTAGGCTTGACGACGAGGCCGACGATGATGAGGACGACGCCGATGATAGACTCTTCGTTGTTGACGATGACGGCTTTTTCAGCTGCTGCTGTTTCAGTTCGAACGACGCAGATTGTTCGAATGATGCTACTGATGTGATTGGAGTTAGTTGTTTATCAGTTTTATATCGGTGTTTCGCGCTCGGTTTACTCAGACCCGTAGTCTCAAAATGAATGCTTATCGGAATTTCTAAATTCTGCTCGCCGCTTGACTTCTCACCGTAATCGATCGTCGATTGTTGTTGCTGCTGCTTTGGCTTGAATGAGCCCGAATGAGAAGTTGAAAGATTAGCAGCAGCTGTAGCACCAGTGAGCGATGAAGCCGATGAAGAGCCGCTAGAAGGCGACGACGACGAAAGGAGGAGATTGTCTGAGCTGTTTTGCTTGAGCGCGCTCGAGCCGACGATCACAGGCACGATTGTCTTGGACGACGTCGACAAGGATTGATCGTGCGACGACGATTTGCCGCCCATATTTGCAACACCGCTGCTGCTGCTAGTCGACAGTCGAGAAGGCTGCTGACTGCCTGAAGTCGTTGTAGTCGTGGTTGTTGTGAGCGTGCGCTCTTTGCGAGTCACTTGTTGATGATGATAAGTGGTCGTTGAGTCTTCGATTATCGAGATCTTCTGTCCGAGTAGCTTGTTCGGTCCAGAAGGTGGATGGCTCATTCGATTAGTACCGTTATCAATATATGGCTGTTTTTTAATATAGACTACGTTCTGTCCGGGAGAGCCTTCAACCTTGTCGAACATGAGTTCAGGTGGTGGAGGCGGCGGTGAAGACTGATTAATCTGCTCCGAAGATGATCTCTTTCGGTTGATTATTGCATCTCGGAACGTCTCAAATGACTGTTCCAATCGAGAGCCCGATTTTCCGGGCGCAACTCCATCGAGAACCGACGAAGGGATTCCAGTGATTCCAGTGCCTGGAGGCTGTTGAGTGAGATATATATACGCTTCGTTGCTCTGTAAACCAGGCTTATTTCGAGCGGCTCCTCCTTGCATGAGAGAGCCTGAGACATTATACATAGATGCGGGATCTACACAAGTGGAGCTGCTTCTCTTATCTGGGTGGTGATATTGAGCCTTTTGCTGCTGTTGTTGTTGTTGCTGTTGTTGTCGGTTGTAATAGCTATTTCTATCGGCAGCCAATATACTTCCGGTGAAATCGTTCACTGAGACCGACTTTGGCGCAATGTTAGCTCCACTCGCCGTAGTGAATGTTAGTGGAAGCATGTGTTTGGGCACGTATTGTGAGTTGAAGTGGTCCAGATGCATCGGCTGCATTTGCGGGTGCTGAAATTGACCTGGCTGCTGGCCTTGTTGAGTTACCGAGACGACTAGCACGTCGTTTGGTTTGTTGTTTACGCGGATGTAGTCATTCGATCCGGTGAGGTTTGAATCGCCTGGAGTCAAATTGTCGTAAACGACGATAGAAATATCGCTATAGTAAGAGCTTTTGTTGCTCTTTCGCGACGAATCGGTGTATCCCGAGTCGGATGAGTACTGAGCGCTATTTGTGTTTGTAGCGCCGGTAGCAATTAGCTGCTGCAGTTGTTGTTGTTTACTCAAGTGTTGCATTGCTCGACGACTATTCGCATGGCTTCCAGGTGGCCTCAATTGTATGCCGTGTTGCTGCTGTTGAGATTGATGATCTCCTTGTGTTGGTTTTCCCAGTTGGATTGGCGTTTGAATTGGTTGTTGATGTGGTGGCGGCGATGCGGATCCGGAAGAGGTCGTCGACGAAGTTCCGCTTGATTTCGTGATTATCGGTCGATGCGCCAGAGACGGATTTAATTCGATACTTATCAAGTTTTCGTCCATTCCTGCATCGACAGGAGCTGCACTAATTCGATGCGAGCTTCCTGTGATAACATTAGACGAAGACATAGAACGAACCGCAGTGGTCGTTGTAGTCGTCTCCTGATGGTGAACAACTGTTCTCTTCATTGGTTGTTTCTGAGACGAGGAAGACGACGATGAAGATGAGGTTGGAGGGGGAGAAGATGGCGCTTTTGGCCTAGTAGTAGTCTTTGTGGCTGTCGCTGCGGCGGCCACAGGTGAATAGCTCGGGTCTTGGAAGTTTATGAGCTCGTTGAAGATCTGCTCGTTTAGGTTAAGATACCGAGCGATCTCTGCTTGATCTATTCCTAATTGCGAGTGCTGCTTTTGTATTAGTGTATTAACAAGTGATTGGTGATGCTGTTTTTGATGATGATGTTTCGGTGATTGCTTGCTACTGCCGTTTATGAGCAGTTGATGATTATGAGCCGCGTTGGCTAGTCGAGTGGTCAAATTTAGTATGAATGTCGGGTCTTTAAGACGACAAACGACTATTTCGATTTCCTGATCGACTTTGTATTGCTTGAGAATTCGTTCGATCGCTACGCGACGAATGCCGATGACATTTTTTCCCTGGATCGACACTAGTATATCGCCGTCTTTGAGGCCCTTACGAGCGGCGTCTCCATTCGTCTGAACATTAACGATGAACGTCAACTGATTGTCCATCTCGCCTCCGTGCAAATCGAAGCCAAAACCGAATCCGGAGTTGACTAGACTCGCTGAATACGGTTGATGTTGTGAGGGCTGCTGAGCCTTAACATTAGCCACTTGTTGTTGTGGTTGTTGAGATTGTGGCAATTGTGGCGGTTGTGCCAACGGGCCAGATATGCTTTTACTCATTGTATTCTCTTTCGCGCCTGATTGAGGCTCCTGATTTTGGTTTGATTTCGAGACTGGAATCTCTTTCTCTTTCTTTGTTGAAGTATTGTCGGGCTTTTCCGTGGGTTTATTCACTGGTGGAATCGCCGCTTCGGTTTTCGCCTGTTCTTGATTCTTATTCTTTGACTTTTTCCCAGCTGCTGCGTTTTGCTGGTGTTTAGTCTTTTTCGATGTGAATGGTAAACATTCCCAAGATATTGATCTTGACTTTTTCTTGGAGATGTTCGTTGATGAATTGGCACCATTGTTTTTGGCAATAATCGCCTCATTGTTTTCGATATTAGTCAAAGGAAGTGAAGGAGCAGGTTGAGGCGGAGTTAACGGCGCCTTCTCTTTTTTACTCATCTTTTTAGCTGTCGATTTCGATCCACAGCAGCAAGTTGAACAAGACATTTTGTTTCGTTGATTTGATGATTTGGTTTGTTAGAAATACTGTATTAATGTTGCTAGAATAAAACACTGTTTTTATGCCTATATAACGAATTTCTCTGATTTATAGATTTATATAATATTATTGATTTTCGATCGTTGGTTAGTTGTTATGATTTTTACATGTTCGGCTCAAGATCTTAATGAGATGATTCTTAGATTTGTCATTTCAAAGTCTACTAATTTCTACTCTCGGCTTTAAATTCACTGATTTTGATCGTTTTATTTCTTTTTGCTTCATTTTCCCATTTTTACTTTTTTTAC
>JGI24216J29974_1001767_pt1 | contig 10128 bp, 9 predicted proteins | sample EnhBioin_Aerobic_2_FD_29974 | JGI IMG/M metagenome (IMG submission 29974) | reverse complement strand
CCGCAGAGTCTCTCGGCCCAGTCGCTGGGGCGGAACTTCTTGCCCGCAGTCGTCAGCCCGACGATGATGAAAGAGGAGTGCGACGAAGTGGTCATATCTCGGTCATGGCGTAGCGAGGTGAGCCGCAAAAATAGTCTCGTGGAGGTCGTTCAGCGTCTGCGGACAGGGTCCGCGTGCGAATTTTACCAGAAAGGTGGGGGCATTGCCGGTTCTGACAGCGCCGTTCGCCGCAGCGTCGCCGACCGCGAACAGCCGGGGGATGCGTGCACTTACGGCCAGTGCGGAACACGTCGAGATGGTGGGCGATAGTGGGATCGAACCACTGACTTCCACCGTGTGAAGGTGGCACTCTACCGCTGAGTTAATCGCCCTGCGTCCTGATCCACGGACTAACCTGATTCCGCCTACCCGACCAGCCGCCAATTGGCAACCGACAGGACAAGGCGTTCGCGAGCCTACACTACGACCTCCTCGACCGTGAAACGCTGGCCAGGAGCAAGCCCGATGACCCGCCGAGCAGAGAGGCGGATTACATCACACCTCGTCAATCCGGTCAATCACACCGACGAGCACAGTGCGCTCAAACGCGGCAGACAGTGCCCTTCTCGGCCGCGTCCCAACCGCCATTCTTGATCGGATCGCCGTCAGAAATGCGCCCAGTCCGGGTCCGGCAACTCGGTGAATGCCTGCCGCAGGCGATCACCCCAGAGTGTCCTGATCTGGTTGAAGTAAGCGTTCTGCGGGCCGATGCTGACGTGGTTGCGCACCTTCAGGGCACCGCTCTCGTAGATCAGAAGATCGAGCGGCATGCCGACCGAGAGATTCGAGCGGATCGTCGAATCCATCGAGATCAGTGCACACTTGGCCGCTTCCTCGAAGCTCGTGCGGCAAGTCACGACGCGATCGATGATCGGTTTCCCGTACTTCGACTCGCCAATCTGGAAATAGGGTGTGTCGGCGCTGGCCTCGATGAAGTTGCCGGCAGCGTAGATGCTGAACAGGCGGGGGGCCTCACCGGCAATCTGGCCGCCAAAGATGAGCGACGCGTTGAACTCGATACCGAATTCCTTGAGCGCTGCCGCATCGCGCTGGTAGACCTCGCGGACGATGCCGCCAATGTGGCGCGCGGCGTCGAAAAGGTTCGAGAGGTTGTAGAGGTTCTCCTCATCGCTTCGCTCCAGGCGTTCGCGCAGGATGTTGACCACCGACTGGCTGACCGAAAGGTTGCCCGCCGTCATGAGGACCAGTACGCGGTCGCCCGGTCGCTCGATGACCGTCATCTTGCGAAAGGTGTTTACATGGTCGACACCGGCGTTGGTCCGTGAATCGGATAGGAACACCAAGCCGGCATCGAGCCGCATGGCGATGCAGTAGGTCACGGCACGGCTGCCGTCGACCGCTGACGACCGCCCCGTACCGTCGCCTCGCGCGCAGCCAGACGAAACCGCATCGGCGCCTCAGGCCGGGACCAGGAAGTCGCGACTGATGCCGTCTCCCAGGTCGTAGATGCGATCCATGAAGTCGGTCAGGTATTCGTGCAGACCACTGGTCAGCACGTCATCGATGCGTGCGAAATGCAGTCTGGCATGCAGCACGCCGGCCTGGCGTTCGGTTTCCGCCGAAGCGCCGTTGGCAATCAGTTGCAACATGTGGACAATGCCGTCGGCACAGGCATGCAAGGATCTGGGCATGTCCATGCGCAGGATCAGCAACTCCGCAACCCGGCCGGGGGTGATCGCATCGCGATACACCTTGCGATAGACCTGGAAGGCGGAGACCGAGCGCAGCAAGGCGCCCCAGCGATAGAAGTCGCTTGCCCCCTCATCGCCGTTGCGCAGGATGTGGTACTGCATGTCGAGAATGCGGGCCGTATTGTCACCGCGTTCGAGGAGTCCGCCGAGGCGGATGAAATGTAGTGAATCGTCCTTGAGCATGGTTCCGAAAGTCACACCGCGGATGACCGCCGATCGCAGCTTCACCCAGTCGAAGAACTCGCTGACGCCGCGCGAGTGAATCTGCTCGAAAGTCTGCTGGCGCAACTCGATCCAGGTCGCGTTGACACTCTCCCACATCTCGGCGGTCAGGGTCCCGCGCACGGCGTGCGCGTTTTCCCGTGCCGCCCGCAGGCACGTATAGATCGACGAAGGATTGGCAGGATCGGCGACCATGAAGCGCAGGACGTTGTCGACGTTGACTTCGTCGTAGACCTCCGCGAAAGCCGCCTCGAGGCTGTTGAGCGCAAGTATGGCGCGCCAGTTTTCGTTTTGCGCAGCGACGGACTGCGGCACCAGCGACATCTGGTACGACACGTCGAGAAGACGCGCCAGGTTTTCGGCACGCTCCGTATAGCGCGCCATCCAGTACAGGTGATCAGCGGTGCGGCTCAGCATCTCGGTTCTCCGTGCATCTCAGTTTTCCAATACCCAGGTATCCTTGGTGCCTCCGCCCTGCGACGAATTCACCACCAGTGAACCCTCGCGTAGCGCCACCCGGGTCAGGCCGCCAGGAACCATGCCTATCTGCTTGCCGGAAAGGACGAAAGGACGCAGGTCAAGGTGGCGCGGCGCGATTCCCGACTCGACGAAGGTCGGGCAGTTGGACAGCGCCAAGGTCGGCTGCGCGATGTACTTCTCCGGTGCGGCGATGATGCGGGTGCGGAAGTCCTCGATCTCGGCGGCTGTCGATGCGGGCCCGACCAGCATCCCGTAACCGCCCGCGCCATGGACTTCCTTGACCACCAGTTCAGGCAGGTGTGCGAGGACATACTTGAGGTCGTCCGGCTTGCGCAGCATCCAGGTGGGAACATTGTTCAGCGTCGGCTCCTCGCCGAGATAGAACCGGATCATTTCCGGCACGTAGGGGTAGATCGACTTGTCGTCGGCAACGCCGGCGCCAATGGCGTTGGCCAGGGTGACATGGCCGGCACGATAGGCGGACAGCAAGCCCGGGACGCCGAGCATCGACTCCTTGTTGAAGACCAGGGGATCGAGAAAGTCGTCGTCGAGCCGCCGGTAGATGACGTCGACCCGCTGCGGCCCCTGCGTGGTGCGCATGAAAACGGTTTCGTCCTTGACGAAGAGGTCCCGCCCCTCGACAAGCTCGATTCCCATCTGTTGCGCCAGGAAGGTGTGTTCGAAGTAGGCGCTGTTGTAGGCCCCCGGCGTCAGCAGGACAACCGTCGGGTTGGTCACGCCCTTTGGCGCCACGGTGCGCAGATTCTCGAGCAGCATGTCCGGGTAATGCTGCACCGGCGCGATCATGTGCCTCGAGAACAACTCGGGAAAGAGCCGCATCATCATCTTGCGATCTTCGATCATGTACGACACGCCCGACGGTACTCGCAGGTTGTCTTCCAGGACGTAGGACTCACCCGCCCCGGCGCGGACGATGTCCACCCCGGCGATATGGGCGTAAATGCCGGAAGGCACGTCCACCCCCATCATCTCGCTGCGGAATTGCGTGTTGTTGAGCACCTGCTCGGCGGGAATTCGTCCGGCGCGAAGGATCTCCTGCTCGTGATAGATGTCGTTCAAAAAGGCATTGAGCGCCTTCACGCGCTGCCACAATCCTGCCTGCAGCGCCGTCCACTCGGCCGCCGGGATGATGCGCGGGATGATGTCGAAGGGAATCAGCCGCTCGGTGCCGGCCTCCTCGCCGTACACCGCGAAGGTGATACCGACGCGGTGGAAGGCCGTGTCGGCCTCGACCTGCTTGCGTGCCAGACGCTCGGGCGGCATTGCCGCGAGCCACTCGGCAAAGGCCTGGTAGTGGGGCCGCAGCGTCCCGGCCGCATCGTACATTTCGTTATAGAACTGTGTGCTCATGGTGCTCACCGCCAATGTGGGTTGCCATAGTCAAGCAGAAACCGTGCCACCACCGGACGCCACCAAAACTGCCAAGAAAACAGAAGCGGCAGGCCTCTGGCGATGCGAGCGGATGGTGCGGAAGGACATCGTCATGCACTCCACTGGTGCATCATGCCGGTGGGCCGGCGAACGCGGGCATGGCATGTACTGGCAAAGGCACGCCTGCGTACTTCCCGTGACAAGTCGCGATGCGCTCATCAACCCGAACCGGCAGCAGCGACGGCGCGGAGTCGCTGGCCAGTGAGGCGATCGAGGTACAGGTAGATCACCGGCGTCAGGTACAGCGTCAGGAACTGCGAAACCAGCAGACCGCCAACGACGGCCAGACCCAGGGGGCGGCGCACCTCGGCGCCGGCGCCGAGGCCCAGCGCGATGGGCAGCGTGCCGGCCAACGCCGCCATCGTGGTCATCATGATCGGCCGAAAACGGATCAGGCAGGCCTCGAAGATGGCCTCCTGCGCCGGCATCCGGTCATTGCGTTGCCGATCGAGCGCGAAGTCGATCATCATGATTGCGTTCTTCTTGACGATGCCGATCAGCATGATGACGCCAACGAAGGCGTAGAGGCTCAGATCCACGTTGAAGATCAAGAGCGTCAACAGCGCACCCAGGCCGGCGGCGGGCAAACCGGAAAGGATGGTCAAGGGGTGCACGAAGCTCTCGTAGAGAATGCCGAGAACCAGATAGACCACCAGGACGGCGATCAGCAGGAGGACACCCAGCCCCTGCAGGGACGACTGGAAGGCCTGCGCCGTTCCCTGCAGGCTCGTGTTCAGCGATACCGGCAAGCTCAGGTCCCGTTCCAGCGCCTTGATGCGGTCGACCGCCTCGCCGAGCGAGACGCCCGGCAAGAGGTTGAAGGAAATGGTCACCGCTGGCAGCTGCCCCTGGTGATTGACAGTCAGCGCCTGCGTCTTGCGACTGATACGGGCGATCGTGTCGAGCGGCACCAGCTTGCCGGCGGTACCACGAACGTAAAGACGCGAAAGCATCGTCGGATCGGCCTGATACTCGGGAGCAACTTCGAGAATCACCTGGTACTGGTTGGTCGCCCCGTAGATCGTTGAAATCTGGCGCGCGCTGAAGGCACTCTGCAAAGCATCCTCGACCTGGGCGAAAGTCAGGCCCAGCGCGGACAGTTTGTCGCGATCGATATCGAGCGCGACAACGGGGCTCAGGTTGTTGAGATTGCTGGTGACATCGACGAATCCCGGCAACTGGCGAATCCGGCCGAGCAGCGTCTGCGTCCACCGATAGAGTTCGTCGAGGTCCGTGTCCTGCAGGGTGTATTGATATTGTGCCGCCGTGATCTGGCCGCCGATGCGGATCACCGGCGGATTCTGCAGGTAAACCTTGATACCGGGCACAGCGGCGAGCTTGGGTCGCAGTTCCTGGATGATTTCGTCGGGCGTCAGAGCCCGCTCGTCGCGGGGTTTGAGCAGCATGAAGATCGTCCCGGTATTCGACGTTGGCCGGATGCCACCGGCACCTACCGACGACATGAACGATCGGATGTTCGGATCCTTGGCGACGATCTCGGCCAAGGCCCGCTGGTGCTCGACCATGGCCGCAAAGGAAGCATCCTGTGCGCCTTCGGTGAAGGCGATCAGGCGACCACTGTCGCCACTCGGGATGAAGTCCTTCGGCACCATGGCGAACATCGCGACGACCAGTGCCAGGCTGGCGAAGAAGCTGGCCAGGATCAGTCTGGGCCGGGCCATCGCCCAGGCCAGGCTGCGTTCGTAGCCGCCAAGCAGCGCGGCGAAGAAGCTGTCGAAGGCCCGGAACAGGCGCCCATGCTGCGCCGACCCGGCCGGCTTGAGATAACGACTGCAGAGCATCGGCGTCAGCGTCAGAGAGACGAAGCCGGAAACCAGAATGGCGATGCAGATGGTCACCGCGAATTCATGCAGCAAGCGGCCGACGATACCGCCCATGAACAGCACCGGGATGAACACCGCAACCAGCGAAATGGTCATCGAAACGATGGTGAAGCCGATTTCCCGGGCGCCCCGGATCGCCGCCTCGAACGGCGCTTCGCCCGGCCTCGAGATGCCGGACGATGTTCTCGAGCATGACTATAGCATCATCGACGACAAACCCGACGGCCAACGTCAGCGCCAGCAGAGACAGGTTGTCGAGACTGTAGCCGAGCACGTGCATGGCGGCGAAGGTGCCGATCACCGAGATTGGCAGGGCCAGGCTGGGAATCAGCGTCGCCGACAGGTTGCGCAGGAACAGCAGGATGACGACGAGGACCAGGAAGCCGGCGAGAAGCAGCGTGAACTGCACGTCGTCGATCGATTCCCGGATCGACAGGCTGCGGTCGTAGAGGATGTTCATGTCGATCGCCGCCGGCAGCTTGGCCTTGAAGCCAGGCAGGATCTTGCGAATCGAATCGACGGTCTCGATCGTGTTGGCGCCCGGCTGGCGCTGGATGGCGAGGACGATGGCGCGCTTGTCCACGTTCCAGCTGGCGATCTTGTTGTTCTCGACGCTGTCGATCGGCGTCGCCACGTCGTCCAGCCGGACCGGCGCACCGTTGCGCCAGGCAACGATCAGCGGCCGATAGGCGGCGGCATCGGCGAGCTGGCCATTGTCCTTGATGGCGAAGGTCTGACGGCTGCCGTCGAACATCCCCACCGGTTGATTGACGTTGGCCTGCGCAACCGCCTGCTGCAACTCGTCGATACCGATACCGCGTGCGGCCAGTTGATCGGGGTTGGCGCGGATGCGTACCGCGTACTTCTGGGCGCCGAAGACCTGCACCTGAGCCACCCCCGGGATCGTCGACAGACGCTGCGCGAGCTGGGTTTCCGCATACTCATTGACGATCGGCAGGGGCAGCGTCGCCGATGACATGGCGACATAGAAGATCGGCTGGTCGGCGGGATTCACTTTCCGAAACGAGGGGGGTGCGGGCAGGTTCGGCGGCAACTTGCGCAGCGCCGCCGAAATGGCCGACTGCACGTCCTGCGCCGCCGCGTCGATGTTGCGGTCGAGCGTAAACTGCAGGGTGATCGCCGTCGAGCCCTGGGCGCTGGTCGAGGTCATCGAATCGAGGCCGGCGATCGTCGAGAACTGGCTTTCGAGCGGCGTCGCCACCGCCGCGGCCATGGTTTCCGGCGACGCGCCGGGCAGGTTGGCGGTGACCGCAATGGTCGGAAAATCTACTGTCGGCAGTTCGGCGACCGGCAAGGCCCGATAGGCAATGATCCCGAAAACGACGACCGCGGCGATCAGCAGTGTCGTCATCACGGGGCGGCGAATGCAGAGCTCGGCAACTTGCATCGGCGGTGCCTATCTTTGCTGTCCGGCGGCCGGAACGCCGGCGCCGGCTTCCTGCGCCTGTACTCTGGCGCCGGCAACGAGCCGCAGCTGGCCGTCGGTGACGACGCTTTCTCCCGACTGAACACCCCTCGACACGGCTGTCAGACCACCGGAACTGGCGGCAACCTCGACCTTGCGCACCTCGACGATGCCCTGCGCGTTGACGACAAAGACCAGCGGTCCTTCGGGGCCTTGCTGAACGGCCGCATCGGGAACGACGACGGAATCGCGCAGGGTATCGAGAGTCAGGCTGACATCGAGAAACTGCCCTGGTGTGAGCACCTCGTCCCGGTTGTCGACCACGGCTTTCATGCGGATGGTGCCGGTGGCCGGATCGACCGCATTGTCGATGAAACGTGCCTCACCATCGAAACGGCGCGCCTCCTCACCGGGGATGCCGACGCTGACCTTCAGGCAGCCACCCGTCTGGCAGCCGCCGGTCATCGCGCTGCGCAGGCGGCTCAAGTGCTTCTCGGGAACGGCAAAACCGACATAGAGCGGACGCACCCGGTTGATCACCGCCAAGACCGTGTCGTTGAGCTTGACCGCTGCGCCGGGGTAGACCAGCCTGGCGCCCATGACGCCGGCAAACGGCGCACGAATGCTGGCATAGGACAGTTGCGCACGCGCCAGGTCGACGGCCGCCTGGTCCGCGCGCAGCGCCGCGCCGGCCACCGCCTCGCCGGTACGCATCTCATTGACCTTTTCTTCAGAAACGAAACCGCGATCACGCAAGGCCAGGTAACGCCTGGTGTCGGCACTCGCCTTGGCCAGTTGCGCCTCATCCCGCGCCACGATGGCCTCGGCCTGCCGGAGGCGCAGCGTGAAATCAGTGGTATCGAGCCGGATCAGTTCGTCGCCCCGGCTGACATGCTGGCCCTCGGCAAAGACGACGCTGGCGACCTGCCCGTCGACACGCGACTTGAGACTGACAGTTTCATAGGCCTCGCCCCGACCAACGACCGCCAGCACGATCGGCATGTCCTTGACGGCGGCCCGCGCCAGCACCACCGGCACCGGCGGCGGCTCCTTGGCCAGCTGCCCGGCGCCCGAATGGCGAGGACCGAGGTACCAGTAGCCAGCGCCGACGCCAAGCAGCGTGAGCGCGAGCACGGCGACCCGCGTGCTCTTTTTCACTCGCAAGCGTCAGACATCATGTGACGACAGCGATCTGCGCCAGTGCCTCGTCGAGCTCGCCGGGCGCGGCAGGCCGGACAAGGCGCCTCACTTCCCGGCCGCGCTCGAGAAAGATCAGGGTCGGCCAGAGTTTGACGCGATAGGAACGTCCGAGGCGGCGTCCCGGACCATCTTCGACGCGGATATGCCGCACCTGCGGATACTGCGCAAGCGCCGCGCCGATCATCGGCTGAGCGCCCTGGCAATAACCGCACCAATCCGTGCCGAACTCGATCACCGCAGGTTCTTCGAGGGCATCGATCTCGGCGCGCAACGGTTCGACATCGGGAAGGAAAGCGTTTACTGGCATGGTTTCTCCGGGACTGACGGCGATCATCGGCGCCTGAGGAAGCGCCCGACCGTCAAGGATACCGCAGCTTGCCGGCGAAAGTCCTGCCTTGCCGGTGCAAGCCGCCCCGTACCGGCGCGACGGTCGTCATGCGCGTGGCAATTGCCAGTTCGCTGCCGCCACCGCAATGGCAGCTATAGCATGCCATGGCCTCCTCAGTCCTTGGCGGCGCTACAACCGGCAGCCGCGGCAGCGGCCATTTCCGCCGGACTGACGTCGCGCACGTGGGTGGCCACCGACCACTGGTGACCGAAGGGATCCACCAGTCGACCGTAGCGATCGCCCCAGAACATGTCGGCCAGCGGCATCGTCACCGTGGCGCCCGCCGCAACGGCCGCGGCCATGGTCGCATCCGCATCCGCCACATAGAGATGGAGGGTCACCGGCGAAGCATTGACGGCTGAGGGCCCCAGGCATCCCTGCTCGGGAAACTCGTCGACCAGCATCAGCGACGCGTCGCCGATGCTGATCATGGCGTGCATCAGGCGGCCATCCGGGGCGGGCAGGCGGCCGAGTTCGACGGCGCCGAAGGCCCTGGCGTAAAAGGCTATGGCATCGGCAGCGCCACGGCAGACGAGATGCGGGGTGATCGCGGTCATGCCGGGGGGAATCGGTTGCACGGTGTTCATGTCAGTCTCCTTGGGGTTTTCAAAGGGGCGGCAAAGGCCCGTCCTGGTGTGTGCGACGAACCGAACCAGTCAGCAAATCGACAAGGGCCACGGCATTTTGTTCGCCACGCGGCCCTCAGCGGGAGGTTTCTCGCACGCGCGGACGGCAGGGCCGGCGGCCGGCGGCAAGCTGGAGTAGACTTGCGCGATGCCTACGCAACGCCTCGATCCACCCAGCAGCGAAGACGAAGCGCCGGAAGTCGAGGTGGTGATCGAGGTTCCGCGCGGCAGCTTCCTCAAGCGCGGCTCAACGGGGCGCGTCGATTTCGTCTCGCCACTGCCCTGCCCCTTCAACTACGGTTCCGTCCCCAACTACCTCGGTCTCGAGGGCGATCTGCTCGACGCGCTGGTGCTCGGACCACGCCTGCCCTTCGGTACCCGCCTGCGGGTGCGCGCCTGGGGCGCGGTGACCCTCACCGACCGCGGCATGAGCGACGACAAGCTGATCTGCAGCGCGCACGCGCTGACCCTGGCGGAACGCCGGAACGTCCTGCGTTTCTTCCGCTTCTACGCGCGCTGCAAGGCGCTGCTGAACCTCTGGCGCCGCCGCCCGGGTCGCAATGCCTGCGAGGGCTGGTGCGCGGCGTCGCTGGCGATCGCCCGCGCCGAACCCCTGCGCGAACCGTGGCGGGGGCCAAAGACAGACTTCTGAGCGGCAAGCGCAGCGGCCGGAGGAGTGGCCGTTCCTGCACACAATATCCACACCGCGCGGCACGGTTCGAGCGCTGGCGACGCGGCC
>JGI24216J29974_1030697_pt1 | contig 10360 bp, 1 predicted proteins | sample EnhBioin_Aerobic_2_FD_29974 | JGI IMG/M metagenome (IMG submission 29974) | reverse complement strand
TAGCTATTTATTGCGATTACATGTCAATCATGAATAATAGGGCTAACATGATAAACAAGATATTTGTATTTAAGAAATTTGCTGAAACTGGCTCTTCTGTTGAGGTTTCTGAGTCTACTATTGGAGCTTCAATTTTTATTGGTGTTGGGTTTTTAACTACGATTTGATTTGTACTTAATGGTGTTGTACTTTTACATAAAACATTAACGAAATAAGTTCCTTCTGTCAATGAACCGACATTTATTAGTGTTAATGCTCCTACGGTTGTGTCAAAGTTTACTGTACCACATTGTTTAATAGTACTATTTGTTGCTGGGCAATTCATAATTTCTGTAGCTGATAATAGAACTCCAGAATTTGATGAATCATTTTGAACCTTATAATTACATGTTTCTTTTCTGTCGGAAATTGCATTGAATGAAATTAATCCTGTTGTATTACTATAGGCGAAATTTCTGAATTCGAATTTTTCAGTTGAATATGGTTTTTCTACAAAATTATTAACTATTATTTCTACACCTAGATCACTTCCTACGAAGGTTCTTAATTTTTCAGTAGTATTCATAAGATTAACAATTTCATCTGCTTTTGCGGTTAAGTTTACATTAAGATTGGATGCATAATCTTCTGCAAGAGTAAATCTTATTTCTTGTGTAACTGGAGTTGGTGTAGTTGTGTTTGTAGTTGAATTTGTAGTTGAATTTGTGGTGGAATTAGTAGTTGAGTTTGTTTGTAAGAATCTTAAAGTGGAATTTGTTGTTGTAAATTGCTTAGTAGCTACATCTTTTGAGCATGTCATTGAATTTGAAAGTTCAAATCCTAATAATGATCCTTTAGAGGAATAAAGTCTAACATTAAATTGTCTTAAAACTTCTTGAATTTTGATTTTTAAAGTTTCTATAATACTATCAGTGAAATTAACTGCTCTCAAACTAATAACTGCATTTTGTTGTCTAGCTGGTGTATTTAGAGTCACGTTTAATGTTGTATTTGTACTTAAGGGTAATGTTGTAAAGTTTTCATTTTTGAAGGTTGGAACGATTGCTAAATTAGATACTGAAGCAAATAATCTATATGTTGAACCTCTTTGTAGATTATCAAAGACTAAGTCAAAACTATTTTTATCGAAATGTTTGACTGTTCTAAATTTGGCTAATAAAGAATCTTTGGCAACTTTCATTTGATCTCTTGTTGGTAAATCAGCATCTGAACATACTAAAGCTAATACTGTTTCAGTAAATTCTACTGGAGATTCATATCTGATGGTAATTTTACTTAAATCATTTGTTTGAATATATCTAAATTTGTCTCTTAAAACTAAATCATCGATCTTAACTAAGTTGTCTTCTACAGTGAAAATTAATTCTCTTGAATTTGCTCTTGAAGAACCAAAGGCATAACATTTGTTTGTGGTAGAAATAGACATTCTTTGGGTAGTTTTTGCAGCAGTTGCAATTTCGAATGCAAATTTAGCAGTTCTTGTTGTTAATTGTTTTGGTTCATTTACACTGCTAAGTTTAAATGTTTCATCATTGATAACATTTGCTGGGACTGAGAAATCATAAACTACACTTTCTACTGGAGTTCTTGAAGTGAATAAGTTAATCCATCTTATACCTCCTGCAGAAATTTTGAAGGTTGATTCATCACTATTTTCATTTTGTGAAATAGTTAAATTAATAATTTCTCTATTATTACTTTTTCTTTCTAATAATTGAGCATAAACATTTGGTAAACTATGGGCTTTTTCAGTTTCTGAAAGAGTAAAGCTTAAAAGATAGTTTCCGTATAATGTATCACAAGATGTTCCTACCATAACTGTTCCTGATTTTTGAAGACCAGTGTTTAGACTTAAGTTAGATAGTGTTTTGAATGCTCCTGGTTGAAGAGTAATTTGAGTAATATAATTAAGATTTTGACCATTTACTGTAAAGGTTAATGGATAGTATCTTCCTGGAAGAACTGACATCATTGTAGTTGAAGGTTCAATTAAATTTTTAGCAGTTGAGAAGTTGAAAAGAGGTTTGTTATACTCTAATAATTCTAATCCAACTATTTGAGATGTATTATTTGTATTAAGGAATGTGGAGAATACTTTAGTTCCTAATTGATTGCTATCTACTAATACTAATTCAATTTTTTTGTTAATTCCGGCTTCACTTGAAGTTGGTATATTTGTTAATGTAAGTTGATAAAATTCTAAATTTTCAATTGAATTAAATGTATTTGGTAGGTCTAATCTTAAATAATTATCTCCTGTATTTACAACTAAAGAAACTGGTGTTTCTACTTGTTCTATTGAGGTACTTCTTACTCCATCTACAGTTGTAAATTTAGTAACGAATTCATTTAATACTGCTGTAGCATTTGCTAATCTTGCTCTTGGAATCATATAAGGGAAAATTACATATAATGATACAAATTGTCCTTCTGGAGCTTGTAAATTTGTATTTACATTTTGTGAACTAGGTCTAATATCATGTCTAAATCTAAGATTATATGATGTGGATTCTCTTGGATTTGTATTTGTTTGTAATCCTCTAGGTTCATGATAATAAATAAGATTTGATGATGAAATGACATTTGTAGTATCAATTGATGAAGTTCCTTTTCCTACAAAAATGCTTTCTCTTAAATTACTATTTGTGTCATAATGATTTACTGAACAATTAAATACTGAATTATTAATCATGTTCAATGTTGCATTTGAAATATGAGGAACTTTAACTCCTACTATTGTAACATTGTGGTCACCAGTTGTAACAGATTTTCCTAGTCTAATATTAATGAAATTGTTTACACTCCATTCACATGGTACTTCAGTTGTTTCATTGAAGCATGTAATTTGTTGATTTGTTTTAAATATAGATGGATTCATATAGATAGAAAATTCATTTACTACTCTTTTGTTTGTTTCATTTTCATTTACAACTGCTAATCTTTCATCTACTCCAGTTAATTTGAATGTAAATGTGAATTGCCCAGATAAATTTACTAATCTTGGTAAAATAGAACTTAAATTACATAATCCTTCTGATTCAGATATTACTGGAGCCATTAAAGTTGTTAAAGATGGTGTATAATTTGGTAAAGAAGTTCTGGCATCAGTTAATAATCCTGCAGCAGAAATTGCAAGTTCAGAATTATCTCTAATATGTGTAGCTATACTGAACTTAACAGAAGTTACGGCTCTTAATAAAATTGGGGTAAGTCTAATAACTACTTGACTTGGGAAATCATTTCCATTTCTTGGAACGTAAGGTTCTGATAGAATTTGTAATGTTAAATTTTCAGCTGCACCTGAAATTGTACATGATTTTACAAAGTTTGAACCTTCAATATTGTCATAGAATCTGCTATTACCACAACTATAATTGTTTACAATCATATATGAACACATTGGGCTAAATCCTGCTACAAACATGGTATCTAAAGCTGCAGTTAATTTAATTGTTTGTCCTACTCTATAAGATCTTCCTAAATCTACTACTAAATCAATTGATCCTAAAGAACTGGAATTTTGGCTTTGGTTAGCACATACTTTAGAAACAGTTGGAACAATTGTTGATAATTCTGCTGCTGTAGAGAAATCAAATTTGGATTTTATATTTTCACCGCTAAGGTTAACTGATACAGAATTTGAGAATTCGACTTTTGAATTGCTTGGATCAAATGTTAATGATCCATTACTGTCTGTTTTTAAATTATAGCAAGTTAAGCTAAAGTTTAATAAAGTATTTTTTGCAAAGTTCATTCCAGAGCATGTTAAACTATCAGTTGAAACAGTGCATAATGATGCTGCATTATCAGTCATTGTACAAATTGTATGGCTTGGTCTGAATGCACTTGATGATAAAGTCAAAGTACCTCCTACTGAATAGTTGGCATTTATTTTTCCTGTGATCAAAGCATTGAATCCATTATCATTTTTGTATACAGTTCCAATTGGGGTTACTCCAATTTCGAAAGTTGCTGCAAATTCAGGAGCATCTGGGTCTTGAGTTTGTTCTGCTGGTAACACAGATAGAGTATTACTGAAATAAAATGCTTCAGTGTTTCCACCTTCATTTGTTACAACTTGATTAGTATAACCATGTAATTGTAATGTTTTTGAATCAGTTGCTGCTGGTCTGTTGAATAAAGTTGCAGTTGTTGCATTTACAAGTGTAGTATTTTCAGTTCCTACCAAGAAATATCCTCTTTCGAATAATTGTCCTTCAAATCTGACTTGTCTATGTAAATCTCTGACACCACTAAAATTGAAAATGTGTGATGGGTTTGCTGTCGAATTATCTAATGTTGAAAATGCAAATAATGTTCTGAAAGAATTTATTCCGAAATTGTTTTTGACGGATAATGTATTTGAATCAGGGCTAGTAGTTACTGTATAAGATGGGAAAGTTAATGAAATTTTTGTTTTATTTAAACCTGATCTAAAATTAGCTGTAGGTATATTTCTGAAAATATAATTGGTAGAATCTTGGAAAAGGATGTTATTAGTTTTGTTTATGTTAGTACCAAGACTAAAAGATTGGACAACAATTTTTGGAGCCTCTGTTCCACAAGCTACTGGTAAAAGTAGAGTGTTTGGTGTAGAATTGCTATTATTTGTAGTATTAATTGCTTTATTTGTAAATCCTGTGACTACTATTGAAGATCCAAAGAAACTTAATTGAGAATGCATTTGAGTATCTTTACAATCACTTAAATAATCACAGACTGGTTCAGCATATAAAGGATATGAATTAACTCCACTTGAAGATCTTGAAATTGGGTAATTATCACCAATGTCTGTTCCGAAATTTGGTAAATAAGTTCCTATAAGTGTAATTAGTAATGCATTATTTCCAGAATCTAATCCATTCAAAATAGTTGTATTAATTTCAAGAATACATAAGTTATCTCTTGTGTTATACATATGTGGGTTTGAATAGAGCATAACTGGATTTTCTGCTGTAACTACATTAGAATTTCTGAATCCAAATGCAGAATTGAACATTTTAAAGAATCTATTTCTTACTGTTAATTTTGAATCAGAATTATAATAATCTAAATAGAAAGACATTGAAGTGTAAATATTTTTGATATCAATTGTTGATAAAGCTCTAAGATTAACGCAGTTAGTAGATAAAACTTGATCTTCATTACCATTTGAATATACAAAACTATTAGTTCCTTTAACTACAAAATTAGATGAATTTGTGGTAAATGAAATATTAGGATTTCCTGTAGCTGTACTATAAAAGACTTCAGTTCCTTCTCTTCTGGCATATATGCTGCATGGGGTTAAACTTGCAGTTACTACATTTCTACTTGGTAAGGTTAAATATGTTTTTGAATTATTAGAAGATTGTAATAAATTACTTTTAAATATTAAAGAAAGAGGTGATGAAGTAACTTTACTATAACTATATCTTTCAGTAACTGAAGAAGTATTATTTGGTAATGTAATTTTATCATAATTAGAAGAAATAACATTATTAGTAGTAGTTTTTGCGATATCGAAATTTCCAAAGTTCCAATCATAAATGTTATTTGAATTGATTGTTGGGTTACATGTGAATTTAGTAACATTACTGCTTTCAACGAATGAAACACCATTAATTAAATAATAATATTCGAATTTTAATGAAACATTGTTTTCACTTGAACATTGAACATATGACCATATTGAGAAAATCATGTCTCTGGATGATGTTGCATTTTCAACCATATTTATATTTATTTCTGAATTCAAAGAAGTTCTTTGTTAGGCTTGCTCCACTATGATTTTTAGGTATACATAATGGTCTTGTTCCGTGAATATTAGAGGCTCCTTCTGAAAAGTCACAGGTTGAAGTAATGAAATTTACATGTTGAGTTTGAGTGTCATTTTCAATCATAGTATGTTTTACTCTGAAAACTCCGGCAAGATTAACTTTAGGAACTTTTACAGCAAATCTTAAATGATATGTATTATCATTATATAAAATGTTTTCAGATTCATCTTCTAAGTTTGATACTGAGTTATTAATAGCTGCATTTGCGGTATTTGCAGTAGCAGTGAAAAAGACTAACTTTTCAATGTTTATTGTTTTTGTAAATGAAGTTCTAGATAATACAGATGGTGAATGTTTCCAATAAACTAAAGTATCAATTTTATTGAAAGCGGCAGCAGAAACATTGTGTCCAGTATTGAAACCTGAGAAAGTAAGTCTGAATTTTCTTTTAATTGTACTTGTTGAATAGAATTGTAAAATTTTATTGCTTTCATCATTAGGATTAATATATTTACTGAAGTTATCTAAGCAATAATCTCTATTGGCAGTGACAGTTAATTTTAATCCCTCGTCTGTATTAGCGCTTAATGCTCTGTGTAAAATATCTGCAGTTTCTGATGTGTCGAATGCTTGAGATGTTACTTTTACTGAAGCAGCTGCTGGTCTATTGATAACGTCTAAAGCAAAGCATATATTTACTTCTTTGTCATCTAAATATTGATCTACTTCTACATCAGCTTGTAAAGTGTATTCAGTCCATGGATATAAAGTTGTGCAGGGAGTAGAGGTACATAATTCATTTCCGGATGTATTTGTTGCTCTTATATCAGTAACTCTTAATAAACTATTAGCTTTATCATATTGATCATAAACTGAATAATTATAGAATGAACTTAATTGAGATAATAAAATTCCATTTGTTCTGTCAGTGAAAAGTGCAATGGTTGTGAATCCTACATAATTGTTTGAAAATTTGAGACCTACAAGTCTAATTGTTAAATCTTTATCTAATTTAACACCTAATAAGGCTGGTGTAACAATACAATATACTGAATCTAATCCTTCTTTTTCAATGATAATTGAACCTATTGGAGCATCCCCATTCATAATCATACAACTTGGGGCAGAATCTGCACTTAATGTTCCAGTTGGGAATTTGATAAGGAAAGCATAATTTTTATAAATTGTAACAGGATTAGCAGCTTCTGAATTTGGAGCAGGGAAATTAAATATGGCTGATCTTTTAGCAAAGAAATCATTTCTGAAACATGCATTGTTAGCACATTCATTAACTACTTGAGAGCATGGTCCTCCTAAATTATCTGATAAAACGACAGATCCAGATGGTAATTGACAAATGTTGTTTAATGAGCATTGTCCAACTGGGCATCTATTTGTATTTAAACACATTCCTCCATTTGCATTTGATGCAAAATTAGTAGAAGATGGTGTGACACAAGATCCATTTTGAATACATTTTCCTCCTGGACATAATGAATTGAAATCTAAACAAGATTCGTTTGAATTGAAAATTTTAGGGTAAACACAAATGTTATCAACTTTACATCTTGTTCCAGTACAAGAGCTAACGCATAAATCTCCAGATTCGCTTGATGCAATATTTCCTTCACCTGCATTCTTACATATAAAATTAGCATCATGGCATTTTCCAAAACCACATCTTGCGTAATTGTTATAACATTGATTGGTATTTGATTGAGCTTTATTTTGATTTGTGGCAAAATCACATGTAAAATTAGCAGTTCTCCAGCATTCCTTTGTTCCACAATTTGCTACACATTGATTACCTGGATTAACTCTTGTTTGTAAATGACCACTTGAAGGACTTCTACACTTGAAATCTCTCCAGCATGCATTTAGTGTCTGTGGAGTATTACAATTTGAAACGCAAATGTCAGCATTAAGTTTTCTTAAGTGATCAACATCTATAGCTCTACAAATAAAATCTTCACTATTGTTATTTCCTTGACACCTTTCAGAATTACAGTTTGAAACACATTGATCATCAGAAGTTATAGTGTTAGCATTAAATGATCTTTTACTTGAAGAATTTACAGCAATACAAACAACTCCATTATCATAGCATTCATTAGCTTGACAATATTCAACACAAGAATCATTGGTATTATTTGATTGTCTTTTTATTAATCCTGATGCATTTAAAGTAACGCAAAGATGAGAAGTATTAGCACATCTGTTTGCATCACATGTAACTACACATATATCAGTATAAGTTCCATTTCCTCTTTTCTTTTGTGTTGGAGTACTAGGAATTGTAATACAGTCAAATGCAGCATCTTCGAAGCATTCAGTTGTTGTACATTCTGAGGTACATGCATCTGAAGAACTAGATCTTTTGTTTGTTGCAGTTTTAGCAACACAATTGAAACTTGAATTACAACTATTAGATGGACAATCAATAACACAATCATCATCTGCAAAATCTCTTCTCAAAACATCTCCATCACTTAATGATCCAACTGGTGTACAAACATTATTGACCTCATTACATGTATTTGTTAAACATGTTGCAACACAAGCATCGTTTGATGAGCTTGTTCTTTTATTAGTTGAACTTACAGCTTGACATATATAATTATTATGACATTCATAAGTATCACAATTAACTCTACAGGTCTGATCAGAAGAACTAGTTCTTCTTCTATGGGATGTATTTTCAGTTGATAAGCATTGTTCCGAATCTAAACAAAAATCAGTACTGCATAAACAACCTTGTCTAGTATCTTGTGAATTTGCAGGATTAGTTCTACATACATAATTAAGATGGCATTTTCCTGATGGGCAACTTCCACCATTTGATGCAAAACAAATTGTTCCGTCACCTGGAGATAAATTATCAACATTAGCTTCTCTGCAAATATTACTAGCTGCACATCTTGTACCCATGCAATTTGAAAGACAAGCATCAAAATCATAATCACCGTTTGTAGCATCTTTTCTAAATGCTCCAACAGCAACATTTTGACAAGCCTTATTAGTATCATAACATTCGGTAGTACCACAGAATTCTACACATAAATCTGAATCAACTGCTAAATTTGTAATAGTTGATTTTCTCTTATTCTTAGTTGTTGAATTAACGACTGTAGCTTGACAAACTAAGCCTGTTTGACATTCATTATCTGCACAATGAACTTTACATAAATCATCTGAACTTGATGCTCTTTTTTTAGTATCTGAAAGACTTAAGCAAACTTTATCGTTATTTTGACATTGATTTGCTGGACATTGATTTGCTATACATGTATCTTCTGATGAAACTGAAGATGTTCTTCTTTGATTACCAGTCATTGTTACACAAACAAAGTTATTGTTACATTTTGTGGATGCACAATTTTGTACGCAAACATCGTCAGTAGAATTTAATTGATCACCAGTTCTTTTACTGGTACTATCAGCTGCTCTACATACAAATTCATTAAGAGTACGACAAGAATTAGCTTCGCAAGAAATAGCACATACTTGAGAATTAGAATTAGTCTGTCTTACACTTTCATTAGAGGCAGTTTTACAAACAAATTCAGAGCTAGCATAGCATTCAGAAGTTTGGCAATTTTGTGTACAAATTTCATTTGAAGATGAGGTTCTTAATATTGAAGATGATAGAGTCATACAAGTATTACTATTTGTTGTTGAAAAGCAACGTGTTGAATCACAAGATGAGACACATGAATCTCCAGAATCTGAAAAATCTGTATTTGAGTTTGACCTTCTTTTTTGAGTTGTATTATTTGTATCTAAGCAAATATAATTTGTTCCTAAATAGCATTTTGAAGAGCTACAAAAATTAACACATGCATCGTCTCCGGCATTATTAGTATTACTATTTCTTTTTGCACCTAAAGCAACTGTTTGACATATATATGTTGTACCATTATAGCAATCAGTGGAATTACATGTTGTTAAGCAAGTATCTACTGTTGTACTTTGTCTTTTAGAAGTTGATGTTAAGGCTACACAAAGATTTGCTGCACTATTACAGGCATTGGCTTCACAATTTGCACCACATGCAGAACTAGCTAACAATCTTTTTTCAGTTGAAGAAACTGGTATACAAACATTTGAACCATTATAACAAGTATTGACTGGGCATGTTGCAACACAAGTATCGTCTGATGAACTAGTTCTTAAATTAGAAGTTGTAAGTACTAGACAAACATTTCCAGTATTACATAAAGAAGCGTCACAATTAGCTACACATTGAGTTGAACCACTAAGATTACTTCTTTTGTTACCATTTGAAACTGCACTACATACATTACTTGTCCAGCAGTAGCCAGTATCACAGTTTGTTATACATTGATCTCCTAAACTTGTAAAATCTGTGTTAGTTCCTGATCTTCTTTTTTGTGTTGTGTTATTAAGTGCAAGACAAATATAACTAGTACCTAAATAACAAGTTGAAGCACTACAAAAGTTAACACATGCATCATCTGTACTAGTAATACTATTTCTTTTAGCTGAGCTAGAAATTGCTTGACATACTCTGCTTGTATGACATTCATTGGCTCCACAATTAGTGATACATACTTCATTAGCTGAAGAAGTTCTTCTTTTAG
>JGI24216J29974_1000394_pt1 | contig 10441 bp, 6 predicted proteins | sample EnhBioin_Aerobic_2_FD_29974 | JGI IMG/M metagenome (IMG submission 29974) | reverse complement strand
GGCTTTTAATCCCAATCTCGGGCTTCGGGAGCATGCTTGAGATCTGCCTAGCCCGCAGAGTCGTCATCGGCAGTGGCTGATTTTGCTGGTGTGTCGGAATCGACGCCGTCCGCTACGGTCGTCACCTTCGTGCCAGGATTCGTGGCCATTTTATCTGCCTCGGTTTGTTTCGGCGCTTCGTCTCCTTGAATGCGCGCATAGGCCGTCGGAGCCTTGTTGGAGAAGAGGTTCTCGGCCTCGGAAGCCGCTTCTTTCTTCGTAGGCTCGAGGAGGTGGAGCGCATCAACCGAACCGAGCACTTGATGCGGAAACTCATGAGTTGCAAAAGTCGGCGCGGTAAAGGAAAAGCGGACACCCGCAATCTGAGCGCGCTCGACACGCAGCGCATCCGTGTAGTTGAGGAACACGACTGGTGCTGGATCGAGTACGATCGCCATACCTCGGAAGACCGCCATCTCATTCGCGTCGGTCCCGGACACCTGCACTTGGGTCGGGATACGATAAGTTTTGAAAAGACCACCCCATTGAGAGATTACCTCGTCCTGATTCGCGGTCATCTGCGAGAGGAGTTGGGAGCTCCGCAAGATCAGAGCAGTCTGAACCGAGGTGATGTTCAGGTCAACGAAGCCCTTGTTCCACAGGGTCGTCGCGGTAGCGATCGCCTGGGCCAGAGGATTGTCGACAACATTCGACAGCCGAGCGAGCGTTGCAACTGGCATCACTCCAGTAAAACCGGACAGGTCGAACGGACCCACCATCGGAGACGGCAGAGCGAAGTAAGGCACAGCGTAGTGACGAACCCCCACTGGGAAGAGGCTCTGCAGCATAGCGTTGGCACTCTTATCCCCAAGTCCCCGGGACGCCGGAAGCGACGAGTATACCCGCTTCTCATTCAGGATGAAAGGAATTGGCAAGTCCGATATGGATATCGACGGACCGCGTTCGTCGTATATCGTAGAGTACCAATTATTCACTGCGAGCAAGAAATGCAGGTCGTGGGTGAGGTTGAGAGCGGCGGGTCGCTGAGTCACAGCGGCAACGTCGAAAAGCGATCGAACGGAGCCAGGATCTGCCGGAATGTCTTGCAACGGCTGGAGCGTCTTCTGATGCGCTTCCCACCAACGAGACAGGACGGAGCGGTTGAGCAAGTACAGGTCCTGGGTGTCAGGGCGCTCAAAAGACTCCGGATCCGCGGGACGCTGCCTTCTCTTCCGCTTGGTAGGTGCGGCTGAGTCGTCGGACACAGACGTGGGCCCGGACAAGGGGGCGGCGACTGGCGTAATCTCGAATCCAGCTACTGTCGCGTCACCCAAGTCGGAGATCCGCATGGAGTACGAGTCCGCCGAGTCGAGAATATCGACCATCAAGTTCCTCACCTGCGGCATAACGTCAACGATGGCCGCAAGGGTGTGAGCGGCGAGAACGATGTCCGACTTAACAGTGAGGGCCTGACTGTCGAGTTTGTAAAGACTGAGTGCGTTGTTAATCGCCGTCAAGAACGGGGACGGATGGGTGGACATTGCGTTGGTCATTGCCGTTACCGCTCGCAATCCTGAGAGTATCGGAGATTCGACGAGGTTCTGTCCTGGTAGGGGCAGACTTGGAGCGAACGCGCCGTTAGCGCTGTTCAGGGCGAACGTCATCAAGGCGTCGAGCGACACCTGGATGGGACGAATACCGAACAGCTCCGCGTCAATGCGTGATACCGTATGAGCTACATCGGCGATCGAGATCTGGCCAAAAAGGGATGGCGCGTCCAGCTGCCAAAATTTATACTGCCCCGGGATTTCGGCAGCGCGATCGCCCTCGGTAATCCGACTGATCTGTGGGATCCCAGCCAAAGTCGTGGGCTCGGCTTTGCCGGAGTGTCGAATCATGTCGACAAGAGCGGCGACGGAAATCGGAACCACAGGCAGTCCATAGAACATCTTGACGCGAACCAGAGCGCGTAGATTCTGGTAGCAGGAGATCGACGTTACGTTCCTGAGCAGATCGGCGTACGCGATGGTCAGGTCGACGTTGGATACGAGAGCGCTCTGAAGACTCGTGAGTGCCGCTTTCGCCGAGTTGATGTCGTCGATGGAGACCTCTGGCATAGTGATGAACGCCTCAAGCCCCTCGATACGGTCCTCATCCATTAGAGCCGCGAGCATACTCGAGGACTGTCCCGCGGTGATGATGGTTTCCAACCGATTGAGGATTCGCGTCATCGCTTCGGTAACGTTTTCGACCGTGAGGCCCTGCGCCGTCGCGATGCGAGCGAATTCGGCCGTTTGCGGGATACCGCTCGACGTCATTTTGAGTCTCGCAGCTTCTGCGACAAGGGCGGCTCGGATCCGGGTCTGACCTGGCATTTCCATAACGCCGAGTGATATTGGTCCGAGTTCTGCGTCGAAAGCGATGGATAGCGCTGCGGGCACGAGAACATTCGTTTTGGCCATTTGCTGGAAGAACGAATAGGCGATCATTGCGCCGATGTCGTAGACGGTCTTCTCCTTCCGAATGGTCGTACCGACTGGTAGAGTGATGGATGGATAAGTGCCAGCGTCGGTCGCCGCGAGCGCCGCGCTCGCGATGTCCGGAAGTGAAGTGAGCCCGGTAATCAGAGAGTCTGTCATTTTGAAGGAGATTGAAGGGTGATAGAAACGGGAATGTTAGCGGTCGGAACGAACACCAGCCTTGAACGTCTGAGAGTCTTAGCGTTCTTGGACACAGACGCCTTCGCGGGCGCCGTCGCTCTCGCAAAACGACGCGGCTTAATCACTAGTTTTACTCGCATGAACTAGATTGTTGAAATGGGTGAATAATAATGTTATCTCTGTTAATTCAGAAGTCTTGAAGAGGCTCGTTGTGAACGCACCGTATTCCGATGGATCGTCAGCAAACCTCGATGCCGAGGCGTGAGAACCCGATAGCGCTTCGAGCGTATGAAACATCTCGTGTGAGAGTGCGATATCGCTCGCGAAGACGGCGATGCTGGAGTTCGCAAACGCGACGGTGTATCCTTCGATCTCCGCAGTGGAACCGACGGGAAGATGGATCATAGCGATAGGCGTCTCCTTAAACATATACACGTATATGTTCAGCGGGTGTGAATTGTTGTAGATGCGATTCGTGTACACATGTCGGACATGCTCAGAAACGACCTCCAGAACTGGCCTGCCTTTCTGCCTGACATAATCGATCAGTATGTGGAATTCGGGCCCGCAAACGGAACGAACAATGTCGGGATGTTGTCTCACGCTACAGTGAATCCCAGCTTGTTCAACTCCGTCGTCGAGATAGAGTTCAGTAAAAAGTTGAAACCATTCAACACCCATATCAGCCATGCCGGATACTTCGATATCTTAACGCTCAAAATGTGGGCGGCGATATTTTGGTGTTGGGCGGGAGATAATTCTGTGAAGATATAGAGCACGTTCGGCTCTAAGGACGCCGGGACGGCGGTAACGACCTCACTTTTGATCTGCCCGAGGGAGAGTGAAGCAGAAAACGCGGTTGCGACCGAGCGGCGTTTTCGCGCGTCCCCACCGGAGATGGACAGGATGACGGGTCGGTCGCGCTGCGTGATGAAGAGGTTTTTCAAGCGTGTGAGAATCTCAGTGAACTTACTCATGATGTGATTGTTGTTTACTTATTAATTGTGAAAGATGTGATTGACTCGATGATCAGTTCGTATTGCTCCTGGGTCAACGTCTGATCAAAAAGAATTCTCGCGACACCCTCTCGCTGTGGAGCGTCAAGAAGTCGCGTGATGTCGCTGATCATCAGTAGAAAATTCGACTTATGCTCGTCGAAACCCGTTGCTTGCAGCAAGCCGCGGATTTGCCCCGTGGAGCGAGGTGTTGGAGAGGGGTTCTGTGGCGCCGTGTCAGGCCATCTGCGAAAGTCTGGATTCATAGAAATGAGATTGAGCGCGGTGATATCGCGCGGTTGGATGTATGCTTTAATCGTGCGGAGGCCGTCTACTCAGAATCCGGTATAATATCAGCCCAGTCACGACTGATCCGATAACGAACCCGATGAGCATAGATTGAAGAAACAGCAGTACTTCGAGATTGTTCATAATTGCGAAGATCGGTTTGATGTTACGGTCGAAAGCAGCCTGGCATCGTGTCTCTCCATATAGCGGGATGACACCACCACCACTCGATGAGCGGACCAGACACATGTGAGTAGCGATGGATAGACGTGCAACCTGGGCCGCCGGGAGTGGGTCGGCCTTCGAGTGACGCGTCGGGAAAGAGCAGAGAAGTGTTCATTTTAGAATTTGTGTTGAAGGTGAACGAATACGGTTTAAATTCTCGGGAGCAGCCGTCGCTCATGCGACGGCTACAATTTACAGTAGAACCCCCTCCCTACGCCATTTCTGGCTCAGGGAAAGTTGGTCTACGAAGGACAAGAAAGGTCCCATGCCCTGTTTAGTGATTGCGGACAGCCAGGGCACGGCCATCTTCGCAAGATCAGACTGCAGCGACGCGATCACGCGCTCTGGATCGCTGAAGTCGATGTACGTTCCTCCTACCCACTCTTGAAAGTTGAAATCGAGGGAGTCTAAGAGGTCTTGCCCCTCGATAGGGTTCAGCCCGTGAAGTAGGAAGTTCAGTACGTCCCTGTTTTCGCGCGGCTCAGCAGCGGCCTTCTTCAGGGCGGTCTGAAGCGCCTCATGTCGCTGGTCAAACGTAAACCGCCGCCCGAGGCGCTTCTCGTCCCAGAGATGAGTTAGGTACAGTTCGTGGAACCGGCGGGGATCTTTCTCAACGAATGAAAGTCGAGCGACATAACCTATAACCGAATACGGGTACATCGTGACAGATTCGGGAAAGACGCTCTTTTGGAGGAGGCGCCCCACGCTATAACCGCCAAAAGTCTGAACCGATCCCGATCCATAGTCGAAGCCGAGATACTTCAACGTGGGTTCGAAGTCGAAGGCGATTTCCAACTCCTTCCCGACGCTCTTAAACGCGGCCTCAACGTCGACATCCCCCGGAACGTCGATGACTATATCATCTCCCCAGGATAAGTAACGGAAGTCGCGAGGACCGTCGCCCCTTTTCAAACGCATGTGATAACCCAACAGCCTGACGATGTAATCGCTCGCAAGTAATCCGATAGCGGTAGTGAAAGACGCGCCGCTCGGTAGCTGCGGAGTTAACAACGTGTTGGTCTGGTAGACGTCTCGGCCGTACGGAACTAACATTGGGGCCGTCACCTCAGAGACGAGATCGTTATAAGCCTCGGGACGCCCGGTTATCTCGCTAAGCACTTTAAGGAGAGTGGTCAGATTCGATCCTCCGAAAGCGTTATCAAAACCACTAACGTCAACAGCAATCTGCTTGCGCCCTCTGACTCGCCTCCACTGATCGAACGTGTTCTTAATGTACACTCGGTCTTGGTTATGCTGGCTCATCGTCAGAGCGGCCTTGATGGCTATTTTAGCGACTTCGCGGTTGTAAACGATTGAAGTCTTGTCAACCATCGCGATCAACCGCGTTCGGAACTCGACGTTAGTCGAATACATCAATCCACGATCGTACAAGATGGGCATCACTTTCGCAGAATGCTGGTACCGCCAACCTGGTGCTATGAAACGGGGACCATACTTCGACTCCAGGAACGACAGCACATCTCTGAGACTCATACCTTGCTTCTTTGACGTGTCGATAGCGGCCACGAGCGCCGCAAGGACAAGCGTACGTACGCCGTTCGCGTCGTCGGGGAAGAGGAAAGGCCAACCCAGAGACGTACCAGTCGGGAGAACGAGGTCGAGCTTGTTCAACTCTCCCTTCTTTCGTAGAGCGTCGACATGCTTCATCCAATCGTCCTTCACTTCGGCGAGAAGCTCTGATCGATACTGGATTGCGAACGTGCGTCCTACCGCTCGACCCTCGTCCGGCTGCGCGTGAGCACGCTGTCTCATCCCCATAGCACAGGTGGTCGTGAGGTTGATGACATCGGCCTCAGACAGCAGTCCCTCAAACTTCGGTATGATCTCGAAGAACTTCGATACGAGTTGTTGTCCGTCAGAGAAGTAGGAGAGCGGACGCGTGTACCCCTTGACCTGTTTCTGCTTAATGACCGCGGCGTAGCGGAATTGCGTCGGTCGGAGCAGAGTTGGAAAAGGAGCAGGCCCGAAGCCGAAATCAGGGCTTTTAATCCCAATCTCGGGCTTCGGGAGCATGCTTGAGATCTGCCTAGCCCGCAGAGTCGTCATCGGCAGTGGCTGATTTTGCTGGTGTGTCGGAATCGACGCCGTCCGCTACGGTCGTCACCTTCGTGCCAGGATTCGTGGCCATTTTATCTGCCTCGGTTTGTTTCGGCGCTTCGTCTCCTTGAATGCGCGCATAGGCCGTCGGAGCCTTGTTGGAGAAGAGGTTCTCGGCCTCGGAAGCCGCTTCTTTCTTCGTAGGCTCGAGGAGGTGGAGCGCATCAACCGAACCGAGCACTTGATGCGGAAACTCATGAGTTGCAAAAGTCGGCGCGGTAAAGGAAAAGCGGACACCCGCAATCTGAGCGCGCTCGACACGCAGCGCATCCGTGTAGTTGAGGAACACGACTGGTGCTGGATCGAGTACGATCGCCATACCTCGGAAGACCGCCATCTCATTCGCGTCGGTCCCGGACACCTGCACTTGGGTCGGGATACGATAAGTTTTGAAAAGACCACCCCATTGAGAGATTACCTCGTCCTGATTCGCGGTCATCTGCGAGAGGAGTTGGGAGCTCCGCAAGATCAGAGCAGTCTGAACCGAGGTGATGTTCAGGTCAACGAAGCCCTTGTTCCACAGGGTCGTCGCGGTAGCGATCGCCTGGGCCAGAGGATTGTCGACAACATTCGACAGCCGAGCGAGCGTTGCAACTGGCATCACTCCAGTAAAGCCGGACAGGTCGAACGGACCCACCATCGGAGACGGCAGAGCGAAGTAAGGCACAGCGTAGTGACGAACCCCCACTGGGAAGAGGCTCTGCAGCATAGCGTTGGCACTCTTATCCCCAAGTCCCCGGGACGCCGGAAGCGACGAGTATACCCGCTTCTCATTCAGGATGAAAGGAATTGGCAAGTCCGATATGGATATCGACGGACCGCGTTCGTCGTATATCGTAGAGTACCAATTATTCACTGCGAGCAAGAAATGCAGGTCGTGGGTGAGGTTGAGAGCGGCGGGTCGCTGAGTCACAGCGGCAACGTCGAAAAGCGATCGAACGGAGCCAGGATCTGCCGGAATGTCTTGCAACGGCTGGAGCGTCTTCTGATGCGCTTCCCACCAACGAGACAGGACGGAGCGGTTGAGCAAGTACAGGTCCTGGGTGTCAGGGCGCTCAAAAGACTCCGGATCCGCGGGACGCTGCCTTCTCTTCCGCTTGGTAGGTGCGGCTGAGTCGTCGGACACAGACGTGGGCCCGGACAAGGGGGCGGCGACTGGCGTAATCTCGAATCCAGCTACTGTCGCGTCACCCAAGTCGGAGATCCGCATGGAGTACGAGTCCGCCGAGTCGAGAATATCGACCATCAAGTTCCTCACCTGCGGCATAACGTCAACGATGGCCGCAAGGGTGTGAGCGGCGAGAACGATGTCCGACTTAACAGTGAGGGCCTGACTGTCGAGTTTGTAAAGACTGAGTGCGTTGTTAATCGCCGTCAAGAACGGGGACGGATGGGTGGACATTGCGTTGGTCATTGCCGTTACCGCTCGCAATCCTGAGAGTATCGGAGATTCGACGAGGTTCTGTCCTGGTAGGGGCAGACTTGGAGCGAACGCGCCGTTAGCGCTGTTCAGGGCGAACGTCATCAAGGCGTCGAGCGACACCTGGATGGGACGAATACCGAACAGCTCCGCGTCAATGCGTGATACCGTATGAGCTACATCGGCGATCGAGATCTGGCCAAAAAGGGATGGCGCGTCCAGCTGCCAAAATTTATACTGCCCCGGGATTTCGGCAGCGCGATCGCCCTCGGTAATCCGACTGATCTGTGGGATCCCAGCCAAAGTCGTGGGCTCGGCTTTGCCGGAGTGTCGAATCATGTCGACAAGAGCGGCGACGGAAATCGGAACCACAGGCAGTCCATAGAACATCTTGACGCGAACCAGAGCGCGTAGATTCTGGTAGCAGGAGATCGACGTTACGTTCCTGAGCAGATCGGCGTACGCGATGGTCAGGTCGACGTTGGATACGAGAGCGCTCTGAAGACTCGTGAGTGCCGCTTTCGCCGAGTTGATGTCGTCGATGGAGACCTCTGGCATAGTGATGAACGCCTCAAGCCCCTCGATACGGTCCTCATCCATTAGAGCCGCGAGCATACTCGAGGACTGTCCCGCGGTGATGATGGTTTCCAACCGATTGAGGATTCGCGTCATCGCTTCGGTAACGTTTTCGACCGTGAGGCCCTGCGCCGTCGCGATGCGAGCGAATTCGGCCGTTTGCGGGATACCGCTCGACGTCATTTTGAGTCTCGCAGCTTCTGCGACAAGGGCGGCTCGGATCCGGGTCTGACCTGGCATTTCCATAACGCCGAGTGATATTGGTCCGAGTTCTGCGTCGAAAGCGATGGATAGCGCTGCGGGCACGAGAACATTCGTTTTGGCCATTTGCTGGAAGAACGAATAGGCGATCATTGCGCCGATGTCGTAGACGGTCTTCTCCTTCCGAATGGTCGTACCGACTGGTAGAGTGATGGATGGATAAGTGCCAGCGTCGGTCGCCGCGAGCGCCGCGCTCGCGATGTCCGGAAGTGAAGTGAGCCCGGTAATCAGAGAGTCTGTCATTTTGAAGGAGATTGAAGGGTGATAGAAACGGGAATGTTAGCGGTCGGAACGAACACCAGCCTTGAACGTCTGAGAGTCTTAGCGTTCTTGGACACAGACGCCTTCGCGGGCGCCGTCGCTCTCGCAAAACGACGCGGCTTAATCACTAGTTTTACTCGCATGAACTAGATTGTTGAAATGGGTGAATAATAATGTTATCTCTGTTAATTCAGAAGTCTTGAAGAGGCTCGTTGTGAACGCACCGTATTCCGATGGATCGTCAGCAAACCTCGATGCCGAGGCGTGAGAACCCGATAGCGCTTCGAGCGTATGAAACATCTCGTGTGAGAGTGCGATATCGCTCGCGAAGACGGCGATGCTGGAGTTCGCAAACGCGACGGTGTATCCTTCGATCTCCGCAGTGGAACCGACGGGAAGATGGATCATAGCGATAGGCGTCTCCTTAAACATATACACGTATATGTTCAGCGGGTGTGAATTGTTGTAGATGCGATTCGTGTACACATGTCGGACATGCTCAGAAACGACCTCCAGAACTGGCCTGCCTTTCTGCCTGACATAATCGATCAGTATGTGGAATTCGGGCCCGCAAACGGAACGAACAATGTCGGGATGTTGTCTCACGCTACAGTGAATCCCAGCTTGTTCAACTCCGTCGTCGAGATAGAGTTCAGTAAAAAGTTGAAACCATTCAACACCCATATCAGCCATGCCGGATACTTCGATATCTTAACGCTCAAAATGTGGGCGGCGATATTTTGGTGTTGGGCGGGAGATAATTCTGTGAAGATATAGAGCACGTTCGGCTCTAAGGACGCCGGGACGGCGGTAACGACCTCACTTTTGATCTGCCCGAGGGAGAGTGAAGCAGAAAACGCGGTTGCGACCGAGCGGCGTTTTCGCGCGTCCCCACCGGAGATGGACAGGATGACGGGTCGGTCGCGCTGCGTGATGAAGAGGTTTTTCAAGCGTGTGAGAATCTCAGTGAACTTACTCATGATGTGATTGTTGTTTACTTATTAATTGTGAAAGATGTGATTGACTCGATGATCAGTTCGTATTGCTCCTGGGTCAACGTCTGATCAAAAAGAATTCTCGCGACACCCTCTCGCTGTGGAGCGTCAAGAAGTCGCGTGATGTCGCTGATCATCAGTAGAAAATTCGACTTATGCTCGTCGAAACCCGTTGCTTGCAGCAAGCCGCGGATTTGCCCCGTGGAGCGAGGTGTTGGAGAGGGGTTCTGTGGCGCCGTGTCAGGCCATCTGCGAAAGTCTGGATTCATAGAAATGAGATTGAGCGCGGTGATATCGCGCGGTTGGATGTATGCTTTAATCGTGCGGAGGCCGTCTACTCAGAATCCGGTATAATATCAGCCCAGTCACGACTGATCCGATAACGAACCCGATGAGCATAGATTGAAGAAACAGCAGTACTTCGAGATTGTTCATAATTGCGAAGATCGGTTTGATGTTACGGTCGAAAGCAGCCTGGCATCGTGTCTCTCCATATAGCGGGATGACACCACCACCACTCGATGAGCGGACCAGACACATGTGAGTAGCGATGGATAGACGTGCAACCTGGGCCGCCGGGAGTGGGTCGGCCTTCGAGTGACGCGTCGGGAAAGAGCAGAGAAGTGTTCATTTTAGAATTTGTGTTGAAGGTGAACGAATACG
>JGI24216J29974_1010974_pt1 | contig 10511 bp, 1 predicted proteins | sample EnhBioin_Aerobic_2_FD_29974 | JGI IMG/M metagenome (IMG submission 29974) | reverse complement strand
GAGCAAGCAAAATCTTTATTGGATTTGAAGAGTAGTAGTGTCTGTCTATGCAAACCAAACCAAAATAAAGGCACAAACAACAAAGAGCAAATTGGAGAACGTAAGGGTAGATGATGAAGAGTTCGGGCCATTTGGTGAAGGTGTAGGAGAAGCCGAGAAGAGAGGATTTGTTGTGGGTGATGGAGAAGGAGTAGCACAGTCAAGTGAAGTTGGAGCAGTAAGAGTAGTATCAACAAAACCAATAACTTGGACAGAAGAAGAAGTAGAAACAATATCAGAACCAGAACAAGGAGCAGAAGAAGCATAGTAAGCGCTATCACAATTAAATTGAGGACTTTGACAATCACAATCGGTATTTGGTTGAGCAGTCCAATCTCCACATTGATCAACAACATATTGACAATTTGATCGACATTTGGCAATCTTAAAACCTTGACTATCACAACCAACAAAAGGCTCAAGACAAGCAAATTCCTTAAGAGCATTTTGACAAGTTTGACTTGGAGTAACACAACGACACAAGAAACCATTGTAAGTACACTCAGCTTCAGAATCAAGAATTGAAGAAGCAGTTCGAGAGAACCAAACACCTCCAGGAGCATTGGTAATATTAACCGAAGAACAGAAAGGACCAACAAGTGCTTGAGAAGCAGGAATACAGTTTTCAGTACCAATTGAACCACTAATTATATAGTTGGTTGGTTTCTCTTCAGGAGTACGCCAATCATCAGTATCTGTAGGAACAGTTGTAACCCAGATATACAAAACGGGAACACGTGGATGTGAAGCCAAAGTTGGAATTTCAATAGTACAAGAAGAGAAAGGACAAATCTTTTGTTGGAACCAACCATCATAGGTAAGACCAAGATCTTGATAAGAAGTCATATAATCAGGAGTATCAGCAACAGTCAACAAGAGACGAGGACCATCAACAATATTCAAATTGACAACAACAGAGATTGGAGTACCAGAATTCATAGCACGAACAGAGTAATAATGACGACTACGACCTTGAATAAGATCTGAGAATGAAGAAATATCACTGAGATCAGTATATGAATTGAAAGCTTGAATTCGGAAGTTTGCACTGGCAAATACTGGAGAGATTGGATTTGATGATGAAACAGATACAGCTGCAAGATAAGTTTGTTGAGTTGCAACAGTTGAAGTTGGAATAGAAACGAAACAAGAATAATCGTTATTGTTATATCTAGAAGGATTGGCAATAGCAGTTAAACCAGATGAACAAGTACCAACAATACAACCATTAAGATAAACATCAAGAATAAGAACGTGTCCATAAGTATCAACAGGACCAACAGAACCAATAACTGTACCATTGACATTACCAATACCAACATGAATGAAACCAGAAGATGTGGAACTTGAAACAGTCCAAGTTGAAACTTGTAGAGGTAATGATTGAGCATAACGTTCAATTGCACCAGCTTGCCAAGTTGATTGCAAAGCAGTACCAGTTTGAGTTTGACCATTAGGGAAAAGTTCAACAACAAGAGAGAATGAACTTGTAACATCAAATGAATAACCATTCATATCACAATCACTTGAAGCAGTAACTGTAACCCAAACACTTGAACAAGTTTGACAATCAGTTCCATACATTTGATAAACATTTCCTTCAAGTGTTGAACTAGTAGTGAATGATTCAACAAAGTAACCACAACCAGCATCAGATGAAGAGACAGCACCACCACAACCAACAGCAACTGTAAGAGTACCACGATTTAATGAAGTAATTCTAACTCTCCAACTTGAAGAAGTTGACATTTCAGCAGCAGTAAAAGTACGAACAAAGAAAATTGGATTTGTTTCACCAACTGTAAATACAACATTACTTTGAGGTAAGACATTAATTGGGTAAGTGTCTAATGAAAGAACTTGTGGATTTGGAGTAGTAGTATGACAATTGCCAGGATTTGGACTATTTGTATAGTCAGTAACAAAGTAATAAGTCAAAGGTTGACTTAAATATGAGCAACTGGCATCAGCAATTGGGCAACCATCTTCACAATTCAAAGATCCATCAAGAACTGGATTATCACCAGTTGTAACCTTTAATAATTGTGGATTAGTTGAAAGATTTTCAATTACTTGTTGGGTTTGAGCATTATTGAAACTAAATACTGTATCAACAGTATAATTAGCTGAAGGTGAATTTCCAGTCAAAGCAACTAAATTACGAGTTTGTAATGTTGCTAAAAGTTGATAATCTCCGATTTCATTCAACCCAAACAAGCTTATAGGTGAAATTACGTTAATGTATACAACATCACCAAGGCCGCAAGTAATACTAATAGCTGGAATAACATTACGAATATCTTGTTCAACAACACCAGAGTAAGAATATGGACCATTAATGCAATTACCACAACCATTAGTCTTATAATTCAAACGAGGTACTTGAGATGAATAAGAAACATAATATTGGAATTGATCACCATTAGAATCAGCATCATAATTAACTCCTAATGCTTGAGTTCTAATTTCCAAAGTTGCAAATTTAATACCAGTCAAATCTAAACGATAAACATTGATAAATTGAGGATTGAAATCAAAGTTCAAATAACGACCAAGATTCCAACGTTCATTATTTCCAGTTTGACGATATTCACCAACTTGTTGAATTGGAACTGCAGGCTGGATGAATTGTATCACAAACAGCAACACCGGCAGTAAGATCTGAATAAACTGGTAATTGAGTTTGAATAGATAATTCATAAGGAATAATACCACAACCAGGAGATGTGACACCCGAAACTCCAACATAATAATATAAAGTATCAGATGGTACAATACCAACATCACATAAATTATCATAAAGTTGGCAAGGAAGGAATGGTACTGAATAAGTTGGATCTGTGGTAACACAAGTGAATTGAGAACATCCACTTGAAGTGATGGGAAGATTTGAAATACCCCTTGTTAAATATCCAGCTAATTTGAATATACCAGTTGGGAAGATTTCTAATTCACGTGAAATAAGAATTTCAGCACGGAATTTCAAAGTTTGAGAACGAGTAATAGCAACTTGGAAATATTCATAGTAATATTCACCACCATTATAAAAGAGACTATTTCTAATTGTTGATGTAATAGAAGCACTAGTCAATGGAGATAAAACTGATAAGACTGGAATAGTTTTACGAGAAATAGTTGTCCAAATGGTGGCTTGAGATAATGTTGGTTTAGTAAGTTGAATAAAGTAACGACCATTACGATAAGAACAAGCTGGAATGGTAATTGTTTGAGTTTGATCAGAAGTACCAGTTGAAATAAGTGAGTAAACACCAGTTGAAGTTGAATCAGGAAGAGTACAACTTGAACTTGATGAATGCCAAATATATTCAGTATCCCAAGTAGCTTGAGGAATTGGTTGAATAGTTTCACCATAAGTTGAAGCTTGAGAGATAAACTCAAAAGTTTCACGATATAATGGTGAAATGATTAATAATGAACAACCTGGACAATTATTAAATCCAAAAGCAATTTGACTACCAAAGTTTTCAGCATCACCAATAGCAACATATGTATAGACACCGGATAAAGTTGGTAAAGTTTGAGGACATTGCCATGGAATATTAGTCCATGAATGGAAAGTTAATGAAGCACTAAAAGTAATACGAACTTGAGGAGCAATAACACCTTCATTAATTTGAGTACCAGGGAAATTGACAGAATCAACATCTGTTAAGATAGTAAAGAAAACATTACCACCATTAACAATATCACAAGAATCAACACTATCACTAGCTGAAGGTGAAAGGGAATAATCACGTTCATAAGTAATATCATCAGCCCAACGATATTGATCAAAATTAACAAATAAACCAGGTGCATTACCAGAAGTGAAACAACTTGCTGTAACTGTATAATCTAATGTATAATCACCACCTGATGGTGTAATAATATTATACATTAAATAACGATAATTCCACATAACCCAAGATTCACTAATTGAAAGAGTTTCACGTGATAAACTACGAACAGCTGTAACTGGTACAACTTGACGAGCTTGAATTTGGAAAGTAGTCGATGAACCAATACCAGAAACACGTACCCAGAAATTACGTACAAATGGACTAATAACTTGATTATTACCAGGATCTGAACGGAAAGCTTGAGTAAATGTTGTTGGTGAACCACCAAGAATACAAGGTTGAGTTAAACTACCACTTGTACATTGAAGATCTGATGATGATGATGGTTCACATAAATCAGCTGGCCAAGCATTAACACTAATTGATGAACCAGAAATTGATGTGAAATTGATCATTAAATAATCTAAAATATTCCAATTTGATGAAGTAATTGGAATATTAAAGTAAACAGTTGAAATTGATGATGATGAAGGATAAGTACAACCTCCACTAAGTGAAGTACCACTAGTACAAGTAGTTGTAAACAGTTGATCTGTTGCTGAATTAATTGTATTCAATGTAATTAATTGAACTGATGATGGTTGAGTACCAAGATTAACAACACCAGCTGAAAGAGTAAAACCAGTAACACTTGGACCTGATTGAGTATTACGTACAGCAACATAAATTGCTCCACTAACATCAGTATAGGTATTAGCTGTATTTGAAGTACATAATGATACAGTACAAGTAACAGTACCATTAACACTATCAGTTTGACGACCACTTCCAGTACATTGCCATTGAGTATCATGTTGATAAGGACATGATGGAGTAGAAATACTATTCACACCTGAATTACCAGCAAGGAAATTACCAGCATTTGATGAAACTGCAAATGGATTATGAATACTTAATTCTAATACTTGAGCAAGTGTATTTGTACGTAAAGAAACTTGATAAGAAGCATCTTGATATGAAAGACCAACATCACCAATTGTACGAATATAAACAAATTTACGATGAGTATAGAATGAATTTGTTGCTGATGAAAGTTCAGGTGAGAAACCTGTACTTGAAGTTGTAAATAATGCTGTTGGTTGAGCATAGATAAACAAATTTGAAGTAGTTGCTGATGAAATAAGACCAAGATAATAAGTACCAGCTTGATTAACTAAACATGGTGGGAATTGAACATTACAATTATTATCTGAACTACCACTTGTTGTACAACTAAAGATTGAACCAACAAAACAATTATCAGGTGCAGCTGCATATTCACCATTATTCAAATAGACAGTTGTTGATCCTGAACCTGAAGTAATAAATACTTGAAGATCAACAACATAATCTGTTTGCCAATTTTGTCCAATTATTAAATTAAATGTATAAAACTTGTAATAATTTGGATTTGGTGATGAAAATTGAGCTGAAGCTGAAGTTGGTGCTGTATTAGCAATTGTTAAAACTTGTAATACTGGATAAGCATTTGGTGTTAAACTTGTTGTAATTGTAACTAATGCTGTATTTGAAGTTGTTTGATCTTGATTATAAACTGTTAATACAAATGTATCAGTTGTATCAATACAACAAGCATCAAAATTGATATTATTAACTGGTGTATTACAATCATTTGCACATGAATCTGGTGGGAATGATGCTCCAGTTGAACCAACATTGAAACAAGCTCCATTACTTGATGATGAACCAGTAATAGTATAATCCCATGAGAAATCTGACCATTGTGAAAGATCAACTCCAGTAAAACTGAATAAGAAACGAGTAATAGTACGACCATTCAAAGTTGATGTTGTTGTTCCATTCACATTAACATTAACAACTGCTGAATTGATTGTATATAGATTATCATCATTTATGACAAATGTCAATGTTTCTTGTTCAACTGTATCATCAAGTGGAGTTGAGCAATCAGATGATGGATTAAAACCAAATGCACCATAATAAGCTGCAGTTACTGCAATACAACCATAATTACAATCGGATGATGGGAAAGTTTGACATGATAAACAAGCACCAACATCAGCTGGAGTTGATTGTTTAATATAGAATCGAAGATTACTATTACCAACAATTGAATTATAACCAATAGATAAAGTTTCATATTGATTTACTTGAAGTGAAGTAGTTAAAAAGTAATAATTATACAAATAATTATTATTATTAACACTAAATCGAGAATCACAATAAACATTACCCGAAGTAGTTAATTCTGGCCAAGTATAATCATAACCAGTTGTTGATAATGCATCAGTTCGGAAAGTTGTTGAAGCAGCAAAACTTGGTGGAACTGCAATTGGTACTGACCAAGCTGCAACAGTGAAATTGAGACGATATTGGGGAGCTGGTTGTGGTTGTTGGAATCGAGCAAATATACTTAAATACCAAGTACCTGAACAAGCTTGACATGGTGGTACATGGAAGACCCACATAATCTGTCCATTTGGTTGTTCAATAATTTGATTTTGAATTGATTCATATTGATCATAACATTCAGGTGAACCTGGATATCCAAAATTCAAATAAGCATCTAAATAACGTACAACATATGGTGTTGATGTATTCCAATAACTAACATCAGCAATTGCAACATATAAAACACTATTTGCTGTATTTGAGAATGAAATTGAAAAATCTTGAATATCATTATAATTCATCAATGTTGGTACAGCTGTAAATGTAGCATTTGTATAATCAGCATTTGTTTGTAATGTCAATGTATTCAAACGACGTGGACGATAATAAGCTCTAACTGTATAACTGACTGGTGTATAAATTGCAACAAATGAACTACGAACAGTCATATAATAAGTACCAGCAACAAGATTATTACAATTGTAAATAACATCTGAAAAACCATTCAAATAGAAATCACCATTACAATGACAATTACCTGTAGCTGATGAACCAGTTTGAGGTGTGAAACTGACCAATGTTTCAATTAAAGCATTATTTGAAATAGTGAATGGGAAAGGTTCAATACTTTGAACTTGAAGAACTAATGGTGAATAATTTGCTGTATCAACTGTAAATGAATAATAAGTTGATTGTCCATAAAGTAATAATCCTGTTGTTGGATAACCAAGAGTTAAACTAATTGGTGTTACTGATTGAGTTTCAGCAACAATTGTATATTCTTGATCCATTGCTGGTACAACATTATTAGCAGTTGCTGCTCCGGGAGAATTATAAAAGAAACGCTCAGAAACTTCAAGTGGTGTTTTAAAATTATGACCAGAATACACTGATACAAACAAAGTACCTGAAGAAGGAATTTCACAACTATCAAAAAAGAAATCACAATATTGAGCTGGACTAAAATCATTTTCATAATATTGACTATAATATTCATTAATGTAGTATTTGTAATAATAAGTTGCTGATCCAAAATTACATTGAGAAATGAAATCATAACAATTGGTTGGTGAACCAGCTAAAGAATCATAATTCAAATAGAGTGAAATCATTCTTTTTGTTGCTTGATTCAAATAAACTGAAATACGTAATGAAGATCCAGCTACTACTGAACTAGCTGGTAATTGATAATGTTTATATTGACGAGTTGCAACTGTATCGCGAATTGGTCGATTAATTGTTAATGTAACTGGTGACCAATCTTCAGTTTGAATACTAATTGTATAATCAACTGTAGCTTTACTAACTTCACTCGACAATCCATTAATTTGTTGTAATGATAAAATGACATAATAGGTACCAGCTGTAAAATGACATGAATCAACACGTAAATTGCAAGAGTTTAATTGATCATAGAAATAGTAATATGTTGAAACATAATAACGATTTTGATAATACCATTCTGGTGCATAAGGTGCACAAGTATCAACAGCACAATCAAGCGAAGTTGATGGAGTATCACGAACGAGATAACCAACAATATTTGTAATCAAATCTGCATTATTAACATAATGAGCATAATTAATTTGAACATTAAGTGCATCTGATGATGTTTGTTCATTTGAATTTTGAATACGATAAACATTATAAGCTGTTTGAGTAAATCCAAAGAATGCATTTGGTTCAAGAATTGGTTCAGTAACATACATAATACCAGTTGTTGAAATTGCTAATGGATTTATGGAATTATAGGTATAATCACCAATTAAATCAATTGCTTGGAAGAATGGAGTTAATTGATAAGATGTTTGTTGATTACAACCTGGACCAGTAAATGAAACAACACTAATATAAAAACTACCTGATGGACAAGAACAAAGATCACTTTCAAGTCGAATATAATGAGTAAAAGCTGAATTCAAAGAAATAGATTGTTCTTCTTGATAACATGGACATGGACCTGTTGGCATACAACCCATATATAAAGTATATAATTGATTCTTTGCACATTGATGTTGGAAAGCATGAAAAGCAACTTGAACTCGTGAATAAAGTTCACCAGTTGATGGTAATGGTACTTGAAGTAAAAATTGATGACTTTGAACTGCATCACCAAATAGATTCTTTGGCATATGTTGAACATTTGTAATACGATCAAATAATAATTCTGGTGTTGTACGATAGGAAAAGTTAATTGTATAACTAACTGATCGATTATATCCCAATCGATAAGTTAATGAATTTGGATTCTCAATACCAGCAACTAAATGTCCAAATACCGAGAAATACAAATTACCTCCTGGAATTAAATCACAATACAACAAAACAAATGAACAAGTTGATGCTCCAACTGGTGGTGATGGTACACTAGTATTTGTTTGTCCATTAATTGATGTTGTACATGAACGAATTGCATTATAACATCCATCATCAGGTGAATAATAATCATTACCATAATAGTCATAAGTTGTTGAATCACTACCAGCTAAATTACCTTGATTGTAATACAATGAAAGACCTGTTTGTTCACGATTTGCATATACTTGAGCAATCATATATGAAAATTGATTAATTGATGCTGAATTGATATTAATCACATAATGATTATATTTCAATTCAGCTACGTAATTAATATCCGTATACATTTGGAATCCATTCTTAATTGTTGATGATAATGATTGAATTTGAATTGGTTCAATTGTAAATAATTGAACTAAAATTGAATAAGCACTTGTCAATTGTTGTCCATTACCACTATTAATTGAGCCATCATAATAATTACCCAATATATTTGACGATCCACCAACTGAAACAAAATAATTTCCATCTTGTGCATATTGACATGAGGTTATTTGCATCTTACAATAATCCCTAACTAAGTCTCCTGTTGATGCTTGATTATAATTTGAACATTCATCAATTAACATTGTTGATGGACATGAACTTTCAAATCCAAGTCCATTTTGTGTCAATTGTGCTTGAACATAACTTGGTGCAATTCCAAAAATTGTCACAAATACATACGTATTTGAATTAATTGTTGGTGATTGAAGATTCAACCAATAGTTATCTTGCTTATAAGCATTACCAACAAAATTGAAATCAACATTATTACCAACCATTGATGGAATGATTGTATTGTTTGCTGAAATTGATGTAAATGTTGGTACATATGTAATAAAGTTTACTGTATTCGTACCAACATATTGTGCAATAACTGTATACGTATAACTTGTTGATGTTGTTTGTGGTAAACCAACTGAAATAAATGCATCATCAAACAATAAACTACATGCTAATGTTCGAATTTCAACATATCCTGATGAGTTGATCGATTCTGTATCATTACGACCAATTGATGCACAATTTGTTGGAAAATCAACTGTTGATGGTTGAATATTACTAACTGCCAAATCTCCTTCATTTACTGCTAATGACCAATCACTAGTTGAAGTTGTATTCAATCCATTCACTAACACATTATAAACTCGGAATGAAATATCAACCAATCCTGAAGCTGTAGCATAATATTGAGCAACTGATAAAACATCTTGTCCTTTTGGTACAAATTCAACATAGAAATCTTGTTGAAATTGTGTTGGAATAAACAAATTCACTCCTGACGTTGGTGTTTGAGAGGAAATTGTTGTTGGTACATTCCATTGAATAATTGTTGCTGGAATTAATCGTTGGGCTAATTTTACATTGAAAATTATACCATTTTGTTGTTCTCCAGATGAAGTTGTAATACGAACAACATATTGAAGTCCTTGAACTTGATTCAATTCTTTAATTCCTGCACAATAATAATTCAGACCACATGAACTTGAACTACCCGATGTGTAAGTTGCCAACGAGTTTGTATACGTACAGCTACCATAACTTGTACCATTCACTGTTGTTGTAAACTCTGAGGTAATTTGAATCGGATTCAAAACTCCTGTATTACCGGCACGCCAAAACAATTGAATTGTTACTGGTTGAGTTGGTAAAGTAATATTACTAGCAGTTGTTGGTGTAAACTCCAAAAAGTAGACGTTTGCTTGAATTACTGAACCAGTACTTTGATACGGTGTACCAGGTGTAGCTACTACATAATCAACTGAATAACATGGAGGTAATTGTTGATTAACCAATGGAGTATCTTGAATACTCAACGACCTTACCAAAGGAGTAAATGGAGTAGCTGGAAATTGAGCGCTAACAAAGCTGAAAGCAATCAGCAGGACAAGGAGCGCGAAGCGGCCCTGCATATTAGCT
>JGI24216J29974_1031784_pt1 | contig 10931 bp, 1 predicted proteins | sample EnhBioin_Aerobic_2_FD_29974 | JGI IMG/M metagenome (IMG submission 29974) | reverse complement strand
TGATCATTAAGTTTTGTACAAGGTTTATCAACCAAAAAATTATTGTGGTTGTTTTATGTTTTGTGTTGTTTCTTTTGTTTTATCGGGTGGACTTATATTCTGTAATCATTGTCCATATCGACACAATGTTTGATTGCATACATCAATCTGTCATGCATTACCTCTTGGGATGTATACATTGGTAAACTAATTGAAAAGAAACATGTTTGAGATGTTGGGAGGAATTTATCTGGATTTTGAAGTGCTTTTGGAGTTGGCCCTTGGATCTTGAAGTTCATTTCAAGGTGTGTTGGGAGTCTTGAGCGTGCCCACACAAATCTCAAGAAATCAGCTCTGTCTGATGGAAGTTTGGTATTTTCCAAAACATTCCAGAAATATTGAACATGGGGATGACTTGCTGTAATTCCATCTGTATATACTGTATTCTTCTTAATAATTTCAAGATCAATATCAGGACTTCCACAAACTGTTCTTTCGAGTTCTTGCCATGTGAAGACAGATAGGATTGGTACTGGAACAATATTAGTAAGACCTTCTCGGATAGCATTGAGTTGAAGTGGAGTTTCGTTTAATTTGTGTTCTATCACTTTATTTATATATTCAATACGGTTTTCCCATGTGACAGAGATGGCGCTTCCATTAGGAATTAATTCAACTGTTTTTCCAGAAAAGATGGTGAAATTCAAAGATTTGCCTGAAGATGAACCAAAATTGGTTTCAAAATCATCTTCCTTCATGTCTCTTAATTTGGCAAGATGTCTTACGACGATAACATCTACAGCTTCAAGATCGTCTTTATCAGGTACATCACCAACAAGTGGTTTCCAAAATAATGCAGGTAAAGTGATAGGAAGAGGAATGTTACTTCTCATTGCAATACCCATCAGACGACCAAAGAATCGATACAGATCAAGAGATTCAGTTGAGCTCAATAATGGATTAATGACATGGCCATCTTGATTTTTACCAGCTGCTTCAACTGCATTACTTGATTGTACGAATAATGGAACAACAGGAGTTTGAACTTCAGAACAAATATCGGCAAAAATTTGTGAATAAGGACCTCCATGATCATCAACTCCTTCACCTTCAAACTTGACTCTAAATGCTCGTTTTTGACCTGCATCAAGACGTCCAACAGTTGATTGTCTTAGTCTGGCCCAATGATTCGTTTCTTCTGGTTTTAATTGTTTGATTACTTGACCAAACAGGGATCGATTGATTTTTTCTGTTGGATCTGTGGTATCGGTGGCGTTGACGAGTTTTCGGTCGACAGTGATGACAGGACATGATACAGGATATGCGTATTCATCTTCATTTTGAGTTGGCCAAAATTGTGTATTATAAATTGCACTATCAAGGAATTTTTGTTTTGTATGATGGAAAATTAAATGTCTTTGGCTTCTAACTAAATGTGCTGCACTCCATGAAAGATTAACTTTTTCAAAATCAAAATAAGGTAAACTATCCCATAACATTTGATTTAACACCACCAAAAAACAAGCTCTCGGGCATATTAACAAATTTGCAGCATCCAAATTAAAACTTTCGTCGAATTGTCCATGGGCTGAAATCTTCTTAAGCAATTGAGGTGCAGATGTGTTCGATGGGAAGTCAGACACATCATTCATGGATTCAAATAGAATCTTGTCTAAAGCAGGTGTCCAATTTTTATGTGTACTAGAGATTAAAACTCCAAATTCAGATAATGAATATTTTGGAACTTCAAGAGGAGTTGGTGGAGGGATGGTGCTTTCGGCAGTTCTACGAATGAGAGTGCCTTCTTGTTTAATACTTGCAATTGGGATCATCCAGCAGTCATCAGAGGTTTTTGTTGGTTTGACGACTAGGAGATTACCATGAGCACCAATAACTCTATACTCAATAACTTCTTCATTTTCATTTGTTTGTTCAATGATATCACCATGAAATAATCCAAACTCTTTGCATGCTTCAGGTGTTTGGTCGACGGTAACGACGTCTCCTGTTCTTAATTTACAAGTATAAGCCTTTCCTTGAATCCATTGAAGCCAATGATTATAAACTCGAGCAACAAATTCTTGAGGTAATGGTTCTTTATCCCTATTTCTTCGAAGAATATCGACGGTAGATGTGATTTCATTTCGTAGGGTTGTAATAGCTTTTGCAGCGAACGAATAGTTGATATTTGGCATCAGGCTCATAACTGGAGTTTCACCTTTAAGGGCTACAGTTAAACAAAGACGTTCATGACCAGATAATCTGAGAGGATGAAGAAAGGCATTTCCCAAACTTTGTTGATTCACGAAAAATTCAATTCTTTCTTCTTCGACGTTAACGTAAATACCGACAGTGTTTCCACTTCCAAAATGGTATCCATAAGTACGTCCAAGACTTTGACTACAATCTCTAACAACACGATAATTCATAATACCCCAACCAAGACTGTTTGGTCCAGAATCATAATCTGTGACACCAATCCAGACATCACTGCCTCCCATTTGAGCAACATCTAAATGTACCTCGAAGTAATGGGCTCCAGAGCAGAAAGTATATTCAGTAATAGCACCGGAAAATCCTTTAAGTGGACAACCAGCTGGAGCTCTTTTTCCTGCTGATTTTACCATGTTTCCTTCTGGAGATACCGTCAAAATAGTCTTTGTTGAAAATTTATTGGGTAGGTAACCGCCTTCTGTTGAGACGAACATGATTGGTGTATATGGTGATGTGTATGTTTGAATTTTAGCTCTTAGGCGAACAGCATATTCAGTTCCAGGAGTTAATTTTCTTAATGTTGAGCTATGAGATCCACCTTCATATTTTACTTTCCATGGGATCTTACCTCCTCTGTTATATAGGTATGTTTCCACTAATTCCACGTAATACGTGACATAATCTTCATTACTTCCATTACACATCTTATTCCATTTAAATTGAAGTTCAGTATAATTTGTTTTTATCAATACAAGTTCCAAATTTTTAAAATGAGGTTCTTGTTTGATAACAATTGATTTTTGTTTTTCTTTCACTAAAATTGCTGCTAAATTCATTACAGCTTGTAAATAAACACTATGTGGAAATACAGTTGCTCCAAGTTGTCGTTCTCCTCGAAGTCGATTTTCGGCAAGTGCCACCAGACGATCACATGGCAATTGAGATAAGTAAGGTTCAAGTCCCCATGTGATTCTTTGGAGTAAAGCGGAAATAATATTGAACATTCGTTCTTTGATGATCATTTGAGGTGCTCTAAGAGATGATACAATCCAAGGGAAGATCAAATCAATATTTTGTTTGTTTGGTGTGACATCTTCACCTGTCACGAGGAGATCAAGAACCCATGTGACGAATAATAAATGAGGTGTGTTGACTGCTTTCCAATCACTAATAGGAGTAGCAAGACCATCTGTTCCTTTCCATTTACAAGTCCAAGGTTGGAATCCATGAGGGTCTGCAGCAGATAACAATCCTCCATCAGTTTCTCTCATTAAATCTTGATTTGTTTGTGTATGATAATCAGCAGAAGCCATCCTCAATAAATGAGATACCACTTCATCCAACAATAAATTTTGAATTTCATTTGCAAATTCTTTTGACAATACTCCTTCGTCTTCTTGTTTTTCTGAATTTGTTACTTTCCTCACTTCCACGAGTATATCTTCCCAAATTTCTTTAATTGTTGATGCTTTAAAATTTTCTGAATCTCCACGAAAAATTGTTAAATGTAAAAATTGAATTAACTGTTTTGCACTTAAAATTTTTTGTAATCCAATTTTGTGATTTTCTTTAAACACATTTTTCAAAAAACTAAGAAGTGCTTGACGAGAATGAATAACAGCAACAGCTCGTTCATAAGTTCTTAATCCTTCATAATTGATATCTTGAGAATAATTTTTTTGTATTGAATCTCGATATTGAAGTGATTTTTGAATGAGATTTGAAGATGGAGGTTTAGTATCCATACGAGGAAAAAATGATCTAGCATAGGATTCATCGGATGGACTTTTATCAGTTTCCATTAAATCTGGTTCTCTTAGAACCAAATTTTTCTTTTCATCTTCAAGGTATTTTTCCGCAGCAGCAAGATCTCCTTTTGTATGTTGAAGGGCAGTTTGATACCATGACATTGGAAATCGAGTCAATCTCTTTCCTTCTGCTTTTAGCACTGCTGCAATTTTTTCTCTAAGTGCAATTTCTTCAGGTGATTCAACTGGAATTGGAATCTTTGGAGGTTCTGGTTCCTTAGATGCTGATTTTTTGACTGGCACGGATTTTGGTTTGGCAATTTCCTTCTTTTCTGCTTTTGGTTGAGGTTCTTCTTCGCGTTTTACTCTTCTGACAACTTTTTGTGGAGCAGGGGCTGGTTGAGCTGGTTCTTGATTGTTGTTATTGGGGCCTGGAACGACAGGCAGAACAGGTTGTGCAGGTTGAGCAGGTTGAGGTGCGGCGAATGTAAATGCAGCGAATGGATCTGCTTGTGGTACAACTGGTGCTGGGTCAAGTGGGGCTTGTTGAACGATTGGGATTTGGTTTTCGGGAGCAAGCACGAGGCCTGGGGCTGGTTGACCGAATGAAAATCCTCCAAATCCAGCGAAAGGGTGGTCAGGAGGAGAGGCACCACCACGAGCGGCAGGGAGGCCAAATTCAAATCCTCCACCACCTCTTCCTCCTCTATCACCACGTGCTGGGGGTGCATCTCCACCGCGAGGAGGTGGGGGACCGCCTCGGGCCATTGGACCATCCACAGGTCTGCTTGGAGCAGGGCCACCTCTTTCGTTAGGAATCAGCATCATTTGGATTTGAGCAGGATCAATGGGAACAACTGGTACAGGAGCTCCTCTTGCACCTCCAAAAATTTCACCAAGAGGAGGACCACCTCGTGCAGGTGAACCACCAAAGAGCGGCAAAGCTTCGGCAGGTTGAAGTCCACCTCTATTTCCACCAAATAATGGTTGATCAGCAGGTTGTGGAGGAGGGCCACCACGTCCAGGTTGTGGAGGTCCTCTTCCTCCACCAAAGAATCTTCCAAGTCCACCTTCTTCAGGTTGTGGTGCAGGATTACCAGCAGGAGGAAAGCCAGGAGGAGGATTTCCCATTCCCATCATTCCCATTCCCATCATACCAGAAGGTAACGATCCAAAATCAAGAGGTTCTCCCCAGTTACCAGAAGGTTCAGGTGGAGGTCCACCACGTGAACTAGTTCCACCACCAAATGAACGATAAGGTCGATCAAACAATCCATCGAGATCTTCTTTATCTTGAAAATCTCCTTTCATCAATTCTAAAACTTGTTGATCATCGGACATATAAGCAAAATTTGGTCTTTCAAGTTTCTTTGAAGAGCTCAGGGATGGAGGTGTTTGAATGACTTTGGATGAAACTTTTGCAACGGATTCTGGTGCCAAGTTCCAGTGATTCCAAAAATGTTCCCAATGATGATGAAGTACACTTTCCAAATCTGGTGGTTGTAATTGAATTTCAGCATCTTGGTCTTTCAAGAATGTTGATTCACATGCAATTTCAGCAAGATTTTGAACAAGTTTCATTCCAGATTCATCCATTAACATAGGTACTGCTGCAGGATCCAAAATCAATGAAGTTGCTGCTCTCAATGCTCTAACTCGAAAATGTAAAACTTGAATGTTTGAAATTTCATCTTGTGTTTCATAGGTAACAATATTTTCTTTTGAAATAAGTTGTAAAAACATTTTAATTAATGGGGAGGAAATACAGAACATTGATGGTTGGAAAGGAACCTCATCAACGACACAGAGTTCAGAAGGATCAACATTAACGATTGCAGAATCTTTTGGTGTTCTCTTTACACCTGGTAGAGGTTCAAATACAACTCCAACTAAATTGGAAGATGGTCTATATGTCTTTACGATTCCTTTTTGTAATGTTGTTGGTCTCAACACAGCTCCACCAACTCTAAATATATCTTTTTCACCAATAATTGAAAATGAAGCTAAAATCTTAAAAAGATTTTGATAAGAATCTTCATTTCTCAATGGATCAGGTGAAGCTGATTCTTGATTTGGTATACTAGAAATGAATTTCAAATCATTTAAACATTCATTAAGCTCAAAAGAAGAAACTAAAAGTTCTTCAATAGCTGATTTCCAAAATGGAGATAATAAAAATGATCGAAAAAAATTAATAATTTCAATTGAAAGAATAAAACTATCAAGACTTCGACGAACAGGTCGTGTTGAGTCGGAAGGATCAAGATTTTCAGCTAATAAGGCAAAACAAACGTTCAATACACCTGAACTAAGGCCTGGAGTTCCTTTTCCAGAAGTCAAAACTTGTTTCAATAATTTCAAACATGCAGTTTGAATTCTAAGAGTACCAACTCTCAATACTCTCAACAATAAAGCAATTGAAGTATCTCTTCTTAATACAGCTAAAGCACCAGGAGTATGACCAACTGCTTGGAATAAAGATACAAGTTGATAACAATGAGAATCAAGAGGATCAATAAATGGACCTCCTTTGATAAGTGGTTCAATTTCTTTGTCTGTCAACACCCTTGTTGTATATTTCATATCGACCATTGATCCATCAAATCCATTTTCAAATCCAGCAATAGATAATGCTGGTCTACCAATAAACAATGGATGTTTACCTCCAACTGCAATATTATGATCTTTAATTGATTTAAAGATATCAGGTTGACCATTAATAAAGAATGTGATTTCGAATTCTCCAGTGGTACCTTCACCCGCTGGTTTCACTTCTTTAAATGCAAATGCCAAATGAGTCCATTTCTTTAATGGAATTTTTCTTGTTGTTGGAATTTTTTGAACAGTTGTAGCATCTTTTGTGGTATAACAGAAATTCAACAATTGAGATCCATCCATAGTAATACCAATCTTATAATCAGGATCACCTCGAAGAAATATAGTTGCTGCATCAATTTTTCCATGAGGATATAACCAAACAACAACTGAAAAACTATTACTTGCTCGTGAGGACATAATACTATCAACTCGAATTCCAGGTCGTTTTGGACTGAATAGATGAGAAACACTTAACAACTGTTGACAATCAGTTTCAGCTTTCTTTGATGGATTTTGTAAAGCCAATTTTTCAGCAGATCGATCAAGTTCATCAAACAGGATCGAAAATATTCCCTCTCCAAGGGCATCTCCATCACGAGATTGACCTTCACGCTTTGATGGACACAAAGCAACTTGAGTCGCTAATAAACGAAGAAGTTTAAGAGCGGCAGTGTAGTTTTTGGTTTTTTCAGAATTGGATAATGCTGTTTCGATAGAATTTGGTGTATCATCAAAACTATAAAAGGTTCCTGAGACTGCAAGAGAGGAACGACCTTGGAATTTTTCGAGGAGATCTTGAAGTACAGGAAAAATATTCACTTTTGAAATAAATTCCAAATCTTCTTTTTCAAGTCTAATTGCCCATGAAAAAATAATTGGTAACACCAATTGAGGTACAGGTTTTTTCAATTCTTCTGTTAAACTTGTATAAAGGCTTCTCCATGATTTCTTCAAATGATCTTTAGCTTCTGAACTTGATCCTTCGAGATCAGCTAAATAATGCATCATGGTTCCATCGGCATTTGTGAATGATGGTCCAAGAAATCGAATTAAATGGATTCTCATTTCCGTGGTGAATGTCTTGTTATTGATCAATTCGGCCAATTCATTGAGATGTACAGCACGAGATTTACACTTGTTATTTTGTTCAATAATCACATTATTAATCATTTCAGGTGTAGTTTCTGATTTCAAGAATTTAAAGATGAATTGAGAAGCTTGACTTTCAATAACATTCACTGATTCTTCTTCTCGTGAAGACCATAAATTGGAAGGCTTGCTACTACTGAGATTTTCAGAATTTTCAGAAGATGGTGGTTTGAATGAAATAAGAAATTTCATTTTTGCAATCATTTCATTACATAATTGATCATAATTTTGATGTCCTTTTTCTCTCTTTTTTTGCATTAAACCCATTCTAAGACCTTTAATTTGATGGGATTGGAAAATTTGCATTAACCATTCTGGAGGTCGTTTGGTTCTATCAAAAGGCTCTGTCTCACTCTCGAATTTTTTGGTGAGGATTGCAGCTGTATTGACTCTCACATTGTGATGAAGAACACATCCAATAACTGAATTGACGGCTTTATCAACAATTGGAACATCGGCAAGAAGTACATTCTTTCCAACATGTGACTTGATCCATTTGAGGAGTTCTCCAGGTCCTGCTTCACCATCAATAAATTGTTCTAAAAATTGCTGTCTTCGTTGAGAATGAGTTGTTTCTTGTACTTGACCAGAACGTAAAATTGGTGATAATAACCATTGTTTTGACTCTTCATGAATTCTTGGTGGAACTGCAATAAAAGTTTCATAAAGCACACGACCATTAAGATGTGAAAGAAATTCCGCCAAATCTGAAAACCAAAAGAAATATTGATCGGCTGGAGTTTTGCCAAGCTCTTGAGATTGGTCCATGTTGAACACATCATCCAGTGCAGATTCAACTTTCACACTTAAATCTTGTTTATATTCATCTTCTTGATGTAATATTGTCGCAATATTTGAAATCATTTTTCTAATCTTTTTTCCAAATTTTTCTGCAATAGCAAAAATATCATGATGGGATTCAGGAAGCAGAGAAACAGTGACAATCATTGGAAGAAGAGTAAGTCCAACAGCTGTATCCTTCAAGAAAGCAAAATAGTTTTTCAGTTGAGTAGTTCTTTCTGCCTTATCTTTTGAAAATTTCCCAATAATTTCAGCTGTCTTTTTCAAAATTGGAGATGCGTGTTTAAGGGTCTTTTCCACGAGATGAGAAACGATAACGGGTCTCAATGTGACTCCTTTAACTCCATTCACAGCCAAATTCTCAAATAATGATGGGAGTAATTGAAATAAAGCTCCTTCTGATGCTTTAACTTCAGTTTCAGGTTTGAAATGACATTTTTCCAACTCTTCCAATTTTTCCTTGGTTTGAACATCAAGAAGTTCAAATGATGTATCAATCAAATCAAGCACAGGTTGGAAGGTCACGCTCAAACAAGGCAAACATAAATCAAAATCACAATCTTGACTACATTGATATCTTTCTTTTGGAGCAGCAGTACCACAATGATCACATCTCCAGCCTTTTGATTCAGGCATCACTCTTAGTTGATGACCATGAAGATGAGTTTTCAAAAGTTCACCTTCCTTAGGAATTTCAGGTTTCACTTTTGGATCAAATATAGATGGATGAAACAAGAAAAAATCTTTTTGTTTCAACATATCAATAAGAATTTGCATTTTTTGTTTTGTGAATGAATTTGGTTCTGTTTCACCCAAAGTTTTCTTCAACAAGCTAATTCTTGATTCTGATGAAGGATAGAAAATCAAAATTCCAGTTGTCCAAATACGTCTTGAACTGGCAATAACTTCATCTCTTAGAGCATCTTCTTTAATAGTTTGAAGAACAGGATCAGTTTCATCGGCAAGTTTACAAATTCTTGTACCAAGACTCACAAACAATAAATCAAGAGTTGATTGATTTCCTCTTGGTGCAGCGAGAAGACCAGGTAATGTTGACTCCAATAATGATAAACAAACCATCAAAACATAAAATCTTAATTTTTCATCTTCAATTAATTTTGGATCACCCCACAATGAATTCAATGCCCAATCCAAACATGCAAGTGACATTTCAGATTGATCTTGACAAAGTTCAACTCTTGCAGAATCAAGAACAATTTCACAACGACTTTCAACCAACAATTGATCTAAATGTCCTAACAAAAAAACCAAAATTTGATTTCTTGTTAATGTGTCTGTTGTAATAATATTTGGATGTTTAGGTAAATCTGAAAAATATTTCATTGAACGAATTTGTTTTGCTTCATTTTCCGGCATTATAGCTTGAAGTTTTTCTCTTCTTTCTTTGTTTAATTTTAATTTCTTTTCACGTTGTTGCTCTTTACGTTTTTTATCTTGTTCAATACGAGTTGCAATTTTATCACCTTCATCAAAAATTAAATTCATTGCAACATTTGCATCATCTCGACACATTTCAAGAGCTTTTAAGCAAACTTCCATCGGACTACCACTGAGACCCATAAGCATCATGGCAGCTTCCATCTTTTCAGGACTAGGAGCAGGATCTTGATCATCTCCTTCCTCGGCTTCTTTTAAAAATGAAGCATTACAACATTTTTTCAATGAAGGCAATACAATTGAAGCTTGAATAACGGCCTTGTCTGGATCAAAATACAGAGCAGCAATCAAAGCCAAAAGATCTTTTAAGGACCCAATGCTTTCACAAAAAGAGAGAAAATTCCCAATTTGTTCTTCAGTATTTGGGATATTATCGGCCAATTCCATTTTTGTTCCAAGGAAAGTATCAATTATGGTGAGCTTGTCAACCAAAGTCAAATCCTTGGGAGCCACATGTTTTTCTTTTTCTTCAGGGTTTTCACCTTCAAGAGGAGTCTCCAGAATCGCTTCAAGCACAGGATGACGGAATAAACATTCGCATAAAAGTGGCACAGAATCTCGGGTAGAATGGAGTAAAGATGACAAAAGCATAACTGCAGCCAGAACATCGGGGCTGAGTTCTCCACTTAACACTTGCTTAATTTTAGGCTTGTTGTCTACACTCTTTCTTCCGGCAACTTTGGGAGTTTGAGTAGCGGGAGCCTGACTTGAACGTAGCAATTTCAATCTTTTTTCCACAAAGCTAAGCTCATTGTCCATAGAATCGAGTTCAGCGAACAATGCATCGACCCCAAGATTTCCTTGGTCTGTTTCTGGCAAGCTTCGTTCGGCATCGCCGTAAGACGGCTCAAACCTTGAATTGACAAACCGGGTGTCTCCCCAGTTTTTTGTTATCACATCCCTAGCTAGACCTGAATTTCCCATAGGTGACCACCACTAGTCAGAAAAAGCTGAGCGAGGTGAAGGTACGCCTGATAGTCTAGA
>JGI24216J29974_1027086_pt1 | contig 11090 bp, 13 predicted proteins | sample EnhBioin_Aerobic_2_FD_29974 | JGI IMG/M metagenome (IMG submission 29974) | reverse complement strand
GGTCCTGGATGCTGGCGAGCCGGTCGCTGCCGGGAACGTAGCTGTAGGTGAGCGCGAGGCCGCTGCGTTCGACGCGGCTGAGGCGCCGCCCGGCGGGGTCGAAGGTTTCGACGGCGTCGTCGCTGTCGCGGTAGCTCCAGCCGGTGACGGTCTTCTGCAGGAGACCGACGATGTCGGCGTCGCTGACCCAGTCGGTGGTGCTGCCGGGCTTGGGATGGAAGTGCAGGATCTGGCCGTCGCCACGCAGCAGGAGGACGAGGTTGGTGCCGGCGGCGGGGTTGAGCAGGACGTCGTGGTTGTGCCGCCAGCGGCTGCCCAGCCTCCGCTGGGCGCCGCTCCGGGCATGGTAGGGGCTCTGACTGTGGTAATAGCGCTGGAAGGTCAATGGCGAGGCGCCGCCGAAGCTGTAGTCGGTCTCCCGCTGGACTTTGCAGCCTTGGCCGGGGAGGATCGGGTTGGCGATGCACAGGTCGGGCGCCTTGACCGGCGGCGGTGGCGTACAGATGGCGGAACCCGGAAGCTTGGCCAGGCCGCCGGAGCAGCCGCAACCGGCGGGTGGTGAGACGGCAGCGCCGAAAGGAGCAGCAATGGCGCCGGGAAGACGTTCTCATACACCGTTCTGCCCGACGTGTCCGGGTAGTCCCCCATGGGTTTCCCGTTGATGGACTGGGAAGCGGGATAGCGGCGGTTCACGAGGATCACGTTCAGCCGGCAACTATCGACAAAAACTCGACTCTCGGCGAATGAACTGCCAAAAGGTTCGCCTCAGGCCTGCCAGCAAGTCCTCCGGTTTGCTAACACCCACCTCAGTGACACCACCGCCGATCGGGCTTTGCACAACCTGACCAGCGGCGTTGCAGAGTAGCGCTACCGCCGAAAACCCGTACTCGCCCCCGCTATTCGGTCCGTATTGAGCGGTAAACTCGGTGCCAATCGTGAAGTTGGTGTAGCTGCAAGTCGCGGCCTCGCCCGCCGACACGAACGCTGTCCCTGCGAAAAACGCCAACAGAACAACCGTCCTCGACAGCCGCGTTGCAGGAATAGATCTTCGCATGCCCCTTCCCCCATGAATGCCCAGACCTCGCAGGCGTTGTTGCCGCGCGCTCATCGCTCCACTTGCCAACAGGAGGAGAGTGCCAGCGGGGGGGCAGCGACGCCCTTTGGACTGCGCTGCCGACCCCTCTGTCCGGCCGGTTTTCCCAATTGTAAAGAGCGCTTAGTGCCTACGCGAGCGCAGGGTAATTGCTTACACCGATGCCGTCACCACTGGCCGCCTTTTCGGGATTGGCCGACTCGCACAAGGCTCCTGGGCTGTGACAAGGGGCCCGGCGCGATATCGAGGGCGTGAACAGTACGAGAGCCGTCACCCACCCGCCTTCGGCGGGTAGCTGCCGATGTCAGAAGGACCGCTGCTGCGGCCCTTCGTCTATCCAGTGATCTGCTGGACCGCCTGAGCCGCGGTCATGTCGGTATGCCTTGGCAGCTTCCCATCGCCAGCAGATCGGCATCGCTCGACACAATCCAGTCGGGGCCGGCGGTAAGTATGGTGAAAATTTGCTGCGGGAAGCGACCAGCCAGTGATATGACATCTCGTTATTTATGCATCGTAACCAATGGACAAGAAAGGCAATACAAGGCAAGGCAAGGCAAGGCAAGGCAAGGCAAGGCAAGGCAAGGCAAGGCAAGGCAAGTGTAAGATCTACCGACACTTGCTCACAGGGGAAAGCAACAATGGGAACACGTCCGAATCTGCGATGGTCCACCTCGGGTCACGTGACGTCGGCTAGAGTGGCTCCATGTTGTGCAGAAACTGAGGAATCCGATTCGCGCCGAGCCCGCCTGGCGAATCGCCCCGACTTCGTCACTCCCGCCCGAAACCGGCTTCACGCTGCGCGCGTATCGCCAGCACGAAGACAGTGTCGATTTCGGCAAGGTAGCGACACAGCGCCACATACCCATGCGTCCGGCGACCGATCACCAGTTCCCACTTGCCGTTTTCGGCAGGGCGACCGATCAGGGGGTTCGTTTCAAGCACGTCGATGGCCTCGACGATCTCGTGTATCCGCGCAGCAGGATTGTCGACCAGATACTGATCGAGGTGATCGAGAATGCGGGCGCAATCCTCCCGAGCCTCGAGCGCCAGCTCGATGCGGGACACCGCTACTTCGCCAGCTTGCCTACTGACGGGGGTTTCGCCGCCTTGCCGGCTACGTGGCTCTCAAGGTAGCTGCGCATTTCGCTCCACGGGATCGTCTTGCCGGACTCGACGATGCGGGTATAGCGCTCCTCCGCCTCGGCATCGAATTGCGCACGACGCTCGGCCTGCTCGGCCTTTTCGGCAATCGCTTCGAGGATGAAGTTGTGCGGAGTTGTGCCCGCACGCCCCGCTGCTGCAGCAACGCGGGCCTTCAGGTCGTCGGGAATACGGATGGTCGTGGTGCTCATGGAAAGCTCCGGGCGGGATTCAACACACGATCAATGTAGCACAACAGTGACACAAGAACCGTGTCAGGAACACGAGACGCCGGAGACGTAATTGACTCTGACCCCGCATTGCTCACCGGAGTCCGCTGGATGAGCGGCTACCAGTAGGCGCTTGATGCGCACGACGCAGGGCCCGCAGCCGGTGGACGTGATCTACCGCCGCACCGACGACGACTTCCCCGATCCGGTCAGGCGTATTCCGGCTGGAAGGCCTGCTCCGGATTCGCGGCCGGTCCGTCACCGCTCCAGTAAGGGGAGAGTTTCCTTAACTTCGCGATCACCGGCGGTACGGCGGCGATGACGCGGTCCACTTCCTCTTCCGTGTTGTAGCGCGAAAGCGAGAAGCGAATCGTCCCGTGTGCCGCGGTATAAGGGATGGCCATCGCGCGCAGCACATGCGACGGCTCCAGCGAGCCCGAGGTGCAGGCCGAGCCGGAAGACGCGGCAATAGCGAGCTGGTTGAGGAGCAGGAGAATGCCCTCGCCTTCGACATACTCGAAGGCGATGCTCGCCGTGTTCGGCAGACGGTAGAGCGTGTCGCCATTGACGAAGGCGTTCCTGACGCTGCCAAGAATCCCTCGCTCGAGGCGGTCACGCAAGCGCTTGACGGTCGTGTTCTCGGCTACCAGATGCTCCTGGGCAAGCTCGCAGGCAACGCCGAGGCCGATGATCGACGCCGAGTTCTCGGTGCCGGCGCGACGCCCACGCTCCTGGTGGCCGCCGCGCAGCAGTGGGCGGAAGCGGGTATTGCGGCGCACATACAGCACGCCGATGCCTTTCGGCGCGTGCAGCTTGTGGCCGGACAACGAGAGCATGTCGATCTTCGTGCTCTTGAGATCGATGGCGACCTTGCCGACGGCCTGCACGGCGTCGGTGTGGAAAAGGATGCCTTTCGCGTGCGCCATCTCGGCCATTTCCTCGACCGGAAAGAGGGTTCCCGTTTCATTGTTCGCCCACATCGCCGAGACGATCGCCACGCGCTCGTTGAGCAGCGACCGGTATTCGTCGAGGTCGAGCCGCCCCTTGCGGTCGACGCGCAGGCGATGCACGGTGTAGTCCTCCTTCTCGAGGTAGGCGCACAGGCTCAGGATCGCCGGATGCTCGACCATCGTGGTGATCACCGTCCGCCGTTCGGGATTGGCTTTCAGCGCCGAGAGAATGGCCGTCGCGTCGGACTCGGTGCCGCAGGAATTGAACACGATTTCGCTGTCGTGGGCCGCGCCAAGCAGCGACTGGACCTGCACGCGCGCCTGCTTGATCGCCTTGCCGACCTGCGAGCCGAAACTGTGGATCGAGGAAGCGTTGCCGAACTGCTCGGTAAAGTAGGGCAGCATCGCCGCCACGACGGCGGGATCGCAGGCCGTCGTGGCGTTGTTGTCCATGTAGATCGGTTGCATGGCTTTTCCTCTCGGATGACGGTTAGGCGCGGGCCAGCGCGGCGACCGGCAGCACCTGGACGAGTTCGCCCAGGGCTTCGATGAGTTTCTGTTGCACGCCGCCGAGGGTCGCGGCTTCCATCGAGCATCCGCGGCAGGCGCCGGTGAGTTCGACGTAAATCTTCTTGCCGTCGACCTCGACCAGGGTGACGTCACCGTGGTCACGTTGCAGCGATGGGCGGATGGCTTCGAGCGTCTCCTCGATCCTGCGGATGCGCTGGTAGTTGGTCAGCTTCGGCTTGCCCGGCACTTCGCCGGCCGCCGGCCGCGCCTTGACCGGCTTCGCCTCATTGGCGTAGAGGCGACCGTTGACAGCGATCAGGATGTCCTCGATCTTCTCGTGGCAGGCCGAGCAGCCGCCGCCGGCCTTGGTGTAGTTGGCCACCTCCTCGATCGTCCGCAGGCTGTTGGCGCGCACCGTGTCCTCGATCATCACGGCGTCGATGGCGAAGCACTTGCAGACCAGTTCGCCCTCCTCGTGATCATCCTTCCAGCTCTCGCCGCGATAGTTGGCGACGGCGGCCTGCAGTGCCTCGCGCCCCATCACCGAACAGTGCATCTTTTCCGGCGGCAGTCCGTCGAGATAGTCGGCGATGTCCTGGTTGCTGACTTGCAGCGCTTCATCCAGCGTCTTGCCCTTGATGATCTCGGTCAATGCCGACGACGAGGCGATCGCCGAGCCGCAGCCGAAGGTCTGGAAGCGCGCATCGTCGATGACCTCGGTTTCCGGGTTGACCTTGAGCATCAGGCGCAACGCGTCACCACACTTGATCGAACCGAAATCGCCGATGCCGTTGGCGTTCTCGAGCGGCCCGGAGTTCCGCGGGTTGAAGAAGTGCTCGCGCACCTTCTCGGAGTAGTCCCACATGGCGATCTCCTCAGCCCGCGAACGACTGGCCGCAGGCACAGGCACCCGCGACATTCGGATTGTTGAACTTGAAGCCGGTCTGCGTGAGGCTGTCGACAAAATCGACGGTCAGGCCGTCGAGCATCGAACTGCTCAACGGATCGACCAGCAGGCGGGCAGCGGCACCGACGTCGAACTCCAGGTCGTCGTCGCCNTTGTCCTGTTCGAGACGCAGTCCGTATTGCAGGCCGGCGCAGCCGCCGCCGGATACAAAAATGCGCAGACCGGCGACCGGGGTCTCGGTGGCCTTGACGAAGCGGCTGATTGCCTTCACCGCGGCGGGGGTCAGATGGATCATGAGCTGCTCTCCTTGAGATGGGGCGGGTTCCCTGAGTTCATCCTCGCAAGCTTCGTACCAGCCCTGCCGATAACCCGCAACACCATGAATTTCCACGCGTTCCGCGATTTCACCCGAAGTGGAGTGGGTGTCTAATGGGTGTCGCAAACGCGACACGCCGAATTGCGACACGCTCCCGGGCGAGCGGCAGGCGCGCAGAGCTCGCCCTGCTCACGCGGCAGCAGCCTCGTAGGTGTAGCAGTCCTTCGGGCAGACCCGACCGCAGGCGCCGCAGCCGATGCAGTCGGCGCCGTTGGCGATGGTCATCACCATCATTTCGTCATCGTCATCGGCATCCTCGTCGGCGTCGGCCAGCAACTGCTCACTGCGCTCGACCAGATCGAGGACGTTGCGCGGACACACCTTGTAGCAGCGGCCGCAGCCAATGCACTTTTTCGGATCGAGAAAACTGACGAACTGCGGGGTCCATTCGTCCCCACCGCGAGTGCGTCCGGTGATGATGCCCATGCGCTTATCCTTTCTGTGCCGCCTGCAGGCGGGCGTTGGCCTCCGCCCACGCCTGGCAGGCCGCGAGCGTTGCCTGTGAAATTTCCGGAAGCTCCTGCCAGGCGGCAGGCAACCTGTCTTCGACCAGATCGTGAAGTCGCGCGGCCTGCTCGCCGGCGAGGCGCTTGAGCTTCTTCACTTGCCGATCGAGTTCCCTGATGTCGTCTTCGCTCATGCTTGTCGCCTCACATGCCGGCCACTTCAGGGAATCGGCCGATGACGCCGAGCGCCACGGCGAGGTGCTTGTCGGCCTCGCTCTTCATCTTCGACAGGGACTCGAAGCCGAAGCGATGTACGTCGCGCAGCGTCCGATCCATGACCACCAGCTTGCCGACGGTGATCAGCGCACGCCCAAAGCCTTCGTGGGTGATCTGCACGAAGGGCACGGCCATCAGGCCGCATTCCTTTTCGATGAGTACCGCAATCGCGTTGTGGAAAGCCTTGACGCGGGCCAGCGTCAGCTCGTCGGGATCGCCGATGGTCGGCAGCGCGCGCTTCTGCTCCTTGCTCAGCACGTAGCCGGCGAGGATCGTCGGCACCGGCTTGCCGTCCCACTGTCCGTAGCTGTCGAGCGCCCGCGTCTGGCGCAGCATTTCCCTGATGAAGTCGGTGGCATAGATTGGCGCATCGGCGGGCTCGATCGCGGATACGGGGGCAAGACCTGCAGTCATGGGCTTTCTCCAGGAAATGACTGGGATGGACAAGTGACGGAGGCGGCCGGCTGCACGCGGTCGGCGAACAGCCGGCGGTGCAGCAGGCGGACCAGGAACAGGCCGGTGGTCAGGCCGCTAGCGGCGCCAAGGGCGGCGGCGGCGTCGCCGGCGAAAGACAACAATGCCGCGCCGAGCAGCAGAGTCACGGCCGGCAGCAGATAGCCGATCGTCATCCCGAGCGTGAAGTTCGTCTGCTCCAGCTTGAGCACTACGGGGTCGCCGACGACCGCAATCGCCGGCGCGGTGATGCGCACCGACCGTTCGGCGCCACTGCCGCAGACGGCGCGTGCCCGGCAACCATGGCAGCTCGAGGCGACGGCGATGCGCACCTCAGCCACGTCGCCGCGCACGTCGACCACCCGGCCGCGGGCTTCGAGAGTGCCCGGCATCATTCGTCCCAGCCTTCGTCAAGCATGCGATCGAAGCGGGTGCTGTCGCCCACCTGCCGGCGGATCGCCTTGTCGACCCAGGCGGTGCCGCCGCTGCAGATCGCCCGGCTGAGCTGCTGCAACAGCACGTCGATCGCGGCCTCATCGTCGAGGCGGATCGGCTGCACGCCGACGGCCAGCAACTGCTTCACTGCCGAGGCGCCGGCCGCCAGGCAATAGACGGCGGCACAACCCGCCAGCGACGCCACCCGCGCCGGCAGTCTGCCTTCGTTGTCCTCCCTGGCGGCCGGCGGGAACTCGACGATCTCGACCAGCCGTGCCCGCTCACCATCCAGGGTATAGACGGCAAAGCCCTCGGCAGCGCCGAAGTGCTGATTCACCGTGCTGCGGTCGTTGCTGGCGAAGGCTACCTTGAGCATTCCCGGCGCCTCGCTAGTGGCGGACCAGGCCAGCGCCAGACGGCGCCCGCGCCGCTGAGTCGCTCTCGCTGCCGGCCCGGTAGATCGATCGATGGACAGGGATGTCATGGTGGTTCCCGAGGAAGAGATTGGCGATATCGAACAAGGCCTGGCGCGCGCCGCGATAGCCGACCCAGGTCCGCGCATAGCCACCCACCCAGTCATACTGGGGAAAGCCGGCGCGCAACAGCGGCACTTGCAGACGCTGCGCGCTGGGCGCGGCGTGCGAGTTGGCGACGATGAGCTGGGCGCGCTGCGCCAGTGCCGCACGTTCAAGATCCTCGAGGTCGCCAATGCGCACGCTGACCGCCGGCAGGTCGGCGAGCACCTCGGCGCGCGTCGACGCCACCGCCGCGACGACTTCGCCGCCGACGCCGGTGAGGAACTGACCCAGCGCCACCAGCAGATCGGGGTCGGCAGCGATACCGATGCGCAGGAAGCCGGTCATGAAATGCGTGTCGACCATCGCGTCCTGCAGTTGCGCCCGCTGGCGCTCGATGGCGGGAGGTACCGGCTGCCCCGAGATTTCGGCCAGTGCGAGGATGAAGGCATCACAGGCATCGAGGCCGAGCAGATGATCGAAACGATAATCCCGGACGCCGCTGCGCGCGCGCAGAAGATCGGCCGCCTTGTGCAGCGAACGACCAATGACGAGGGTGGCGACGGCCTCGCCGAGCCCGGCGATGGCCGCTTTCGGAGTTCCCCCCAGGGTCAGCGGTGTGCTGTCCTGATCGATCAGATGGCCGTCGAGTGAATCGCCGAGGTCGGGCAGAACCACCGGCAGCAGACCGAAGGCCTCGATCGATTCCTTGATCGCTTCAATGTCCCCCGGCGTCAGCATCGACGACGCGAGGACATTCACCTGCCGGCTGCCGTCCGCGGCTGGCGCCGGCCCGCGGCCGGTGGGGAGCAGCGTGTCGATGATCGCCTCGACGGCGAGAGCAAAGCCGGTCTCCAGGCAGCCGCTGTAGTCCGGCGTGTTCACCGGCACCACGGCCGTGCTCGAGAATTCCGGATGACGACGACGGAACTCGCGTACCAGACGCTGCACGTCGCAGCCCTGGGTCTCGGAGAGCCCGGTGGTCGGCAGGCCGATGATTTCCGGCCCGCTCTTTTCGCAGAGCACGCGCAGGCCCTCGATGACGTTCTCGTCGGCGCTCATGATGCTCGACACCTGATCCATGGCCGTCGTCTGCAGCGGGATCGGCTCGCGAAAATGGCGCACCAGGAACACCTTGCCGAAGGCCGTACAGCCCTGCGAGCCGTGCAGCATCGGAATCGCCCGCCGCAGACCGAGGAAGGCCAGGGCGGCGCCAATCGGCTGGCTGGCTTTCAGCGGATTCACCGCCAGCGGCTTGGCGCGCTTGAGGATCTCAGGCATGGGCTTCTCCGGCAACCGGCAGCGCTGCGCCCGCGGCCGGCGCGGCGTGCCACGGGGCCGGCGCCCGCACCTTGTGCCACACCGGCGATTCGAGCGTCAGCGCGAGCTGGCGCACCAGTTCCAGCATGCCGCCGTAGCCGGCGTAGCCAAACTCTCTTTCCTGGTTGATGTCGAGGAAGGGGATGCGCGCCTTCAGCGCGGTGTAGAGGTTGCGCCCGCCGGCGATCAGAATGTCCGCCTGGTAGTCCTTGTAGGCCTGCAGCAGCGCCTTCGGGCTGCCGTCGGTGATCATCTTCGTCGCCTCGCCCATGATCTCGCGAATGCGCGCCTTGTCCTCCTCGGTCGACTTGTTGGTGCCGGTGGCAACCACCGTCATGCCCAGGTCCTGCAGCGCCGACACCACCGACCAGCTCTTGACGCCGCCGGTGTAGAGCAGCACCCGCTTGCCGGCCAGCCGCGCCCGCCACGGCTCGAGGGCGGCGCGAATGGCGGCCTCTTCGCGGGCGATCATCAGCTCGGTGCGCGCCGCGAGATCGCTGTCGCCGAGCAAGCGGGCAAAGTCACGAAAAGCCTGCGAGGTATCGGTGATGCCGTAGAAGCTGCCCTCGAAGAAGGGGACGCCGAAATCGCTTTCGAGTTTGCGCGCGACGTTGAGCAGCGCCTTGGCGCAGACCACCATCGACGCCTGCGCCCGATGCATGGTCTGCACCTCGTGGAAGCGTGCGTCGCCCGAGAGCGTGCACAGAATGCGCAAGCCCAGCTCGTCGAACAGTGGCGCGAGGTACCAGAACTCGCCGGCGATGTTGTATTCGCCGATGAGGTTCACGTCGTGTACCCGGATACCCGGCCGTTGCGCCGACGCGGCGACCGGTGCCGGCTCGCCGGTGCCGATCACGTACTTGAACATGGCTTCGCCGGCGATGCGGTTGCCGAGGTTCTTGGTGCCGTAGAAGCCGGCGCAGTCGACCGGCACCACCGGCACCCCCCAACGCGCGCTGGCCGCTCGGGCTACCGCCTCGAGGTCGTCGCCGATCAGCGCCGGAACGCAGGTCGAGTAGAGGAAGACGGCCTTCGGTGCGTAGTCGTCGATCGCCTGCTTGATGGCCAGAAACAGCCGCTTCTCGCCACGCCCCATGATCACATCCTGCTCGGTGAGGTCCGTGGTCATGCCGATCCGGTACAGGGTCGGGCCCGACGAGCGCGCGCCGCGGTTGTCCCAGGAGGCGCCGGCGCAGGCGATCGGCCCGTGGACGATGTGGGCGACATCGGCAATCGGCAGCAGCGCTATCTGCGCGCCGTCGAACGAGCAGCCACCCGCCGTGGCGCCTGGTTTGGTGCGCGCGCAACCGGATTTCTCGTTCCTGTTGTGAGCACAGGCGGGCTCGTTCAGCAGTTGGGCAATTTCGGCTGTCTTCATGGCGTCAGTCCTTTGTTCACTGGCATGACGCAATTGCCGTGCCAACGCTAAGCGCCTGATTCCTCGCCCTTGCACCAGGCCGGGCGCTTGTCGGGTTTGCGACATTGCGACATCAACCGCCGCGCCGCCGGGTGGGGCACGCGCGCCCAGGACAGGCCGGCGCCACCGACCTCATCGGGGAGTGGCGCAAGGGATACGCCTCTGGCATGCGTCTTGCGTCGTACCGCCCATCTACCATTCCCGGGAGCCGTCCATGCCTCAGCCGGCCAGCAAGCTGCCGCTCGGCGCCGATCTGCGTGCGCTGGCCATTGCCGGCGTCGCCGGCCAGTCCCTGAGCGCGGGCCGGCGGCCGCTGATTCGCGGAGTTGCTGACGACCGTGTGCAGGCGCTGCTCGCCGCCGCCGGCTTCGACGGAACCTTCGTGGCCGAGGCGAGCGCGCCGGCAGCGACGCCCGGCGACGACGAATTTGCCGATCTGCTCGCACTGCTGCGCGAAGAACTGGCGCTGCCGGACGAGTCCGGTAACTGCCTTTGTCACGCGATCGCGACCGCGGCAATGGGCGAGAACCACCTCTGGCAGGACATGGGCCTGCCCGACCGCGGTGCCCTCTCGGAGTTGGTGCGCGCGAACTTCCCCGGGCTGGCGGCGAGAAACATCGGCGACATGAAGTGGAAGAAGTTCTTTTACCGGCAGCTCTGCGAACGCGCCGGCGTGCCGATCTGCAAGGCACCGCACTGCGCCGAGTGCTGCGATCGCGCGCTCTGCTTCGGACCCGAGGAGGGATAGCGCGAATAGCGGGCAGCGACGGGCAGGGCTTTGGTACGCGCCCGGTCCTTGCCCCCGTGCGGCAAACGCACAGTCGCAAACCCGACAACTCGTACACGCACTGCTGCAACAGACTGATTTGTAGACCATTAAATCTTGGCACTGGAATTGCTAGTCCCCCAGTATGATGAACCACAAGCCCCCAGCCGACATCGTCATCAACGACACCACCCTGCGCGACGGCGAGCAGTCGGCAGGTGTTGCCTTCACTGTCGACGAAAAGACCGACATCGCG
>JGI24216J29974_1001082_pt1 | contig 11275 bp, 9 predicted proteins | sample EnhBioin_Aerobic_2_FD_29974 | JGI IMG/M metagenome (IMG submission 29974) | reverse complement strand
CGGGCAGCCGTGATGGACCAGTTGTTCGGTGTAGAAACGCGGTCGCTGCCAGGCGTCGAGGTCGGCCGCGTTCAGGGCGCCGAGGGCCAGCGAGAGCAGCGTGTCGACGATCCAGCCGGGATGCGTCGGGCAGCCGGCGACGTTGATCACCGGCAGGCCCGCGCCGGAACGAAAATCCGTGCCGAGCAGGCCGCCTTCCTGATCGCCGTCGAACTGCAGCCCGCAGGCGTCGGTGACGTTCTCGCCGCCGGAAACGATTCCGCCATAGGCGCTGCACGTGCCGATGGCGAGCACGTAGGCGGCGCGTGCCGCCAGTTCGCGGACCCACGCGATCAACGGCCGGCCACTGCCCGACAGCATCTGAAAACGCCCGCTTCCGTTCGGCCCGCGCAGCAGCGCGCCTTCGACGCAGAGGATGTCGAAGGACAGGCGTCCGTCGGCCGCCGCGCGCAGGAGATCCAGCGTCTCGTCGCCGGTGCTTTCCGACATGCCGGGATGCAGGACGAGTTCGATGCCGCCGTCGGCGAACTGCGCGAGAACGCCGGCCCGGCTCTCGGCGCCGAGCAGCGATTGCGTGCAGCCGCCGCAACCCGCCGCCTGCAGCCAGATGAGTTTCATGCCCGCTCCAGCCCGTAACGCAACAGCTTGTTGCGCAGGCCGACGCGCGACAGGCCCAGTTCGGTAGCTGCCCGCGACTTGTTCCAGCGATGGCGGATCATCGTCTCCTTGAGCACACGCGCTTCGAGCGCTTCCATCCGCTCCTTGAGCCCGCCATCGACGGCGATGCAGTCGAGGAGGTCGTCCGGCTGTTGATCGACCGCCGGGGTGCGCAGGATGCGCGGCGCCAGCAGCTCGGCACCGAGGCGCGGCGAATCGGCAAGCGCCAGCATGCGCAGGATCTCGTTTTGCAACTCGCGCACGTTGCCCGGCCAGGGGTAGGCCGCGAGGCAGGCGAGCGCTTCGGTGCTGAAGCCGTCGACTGCCTTGCCGAGGACTTTCTGGCTGGCCTCGAGCAGGCGGCCGGCGAGCAGCGGGATATCCATTGCCCGCTCGCGCAGCGCCGGCACGTGCAGGGTCACGGTGGCCAGCCGGTAGTAGAGGTCCTCGCGAAAGGTGCCGGCGCGCACCTCGGCCTCGAGGTCGTGATGCGTCGCCGCGACGACCCGCACATCGACCGACTGCGGCCGCGTCGCGCCGAGCGGCCGGAACTCGCCTTCCTGCAGCACGCGCAGCAGCTTGACCTGGAATACGGAGCTGGTGTCGCCGATTTCGTCGAGAAAGATCGTTCCGCCGTCGGCCTGCTGGAAGCGGCCGCTGCGGTCTTCATAGGCGCCGGTGAAGGCGCCACGCTTGTAGCCGAACAACTCGGCTTCGAGCAACTGGTCGGGCAGCGCGCCGCAGTGCTCGATGACGAAGGCTTTGTCGGCACGCCGGCTGCGGAAATGAATGGCGCGCGCGACCATTTCTTTGCCGGTTCCCGATTCGCCGCTGATCAGCACCGACAGGTCGAAGGGCGCGATCTTCTCGACCAGCCCGCAAACGGCATTGAGCGGGCTAACCGGCGTGCGCACCATGCCGTCGAGTGCGAACTCGCGTTTGACGCGCTCGCTTTTCAGTTCGACGCGCCGGGCGAGAACCGGTTCGGCGGTGCGCAGCTCGAGCGACAGGCGCTGGTTCTCCTGCTGCAGGCGGTAGACCCTGGCCGCGGTCTGCAGCGTCAGCAGCAACTGCTCGGGCTGCCAGGGCTTCATCAGATACTGGTAGATGCCGGCTTCGTTCACGCCGGCGATGATGTCTTCGGCATCGGTATAGCCGGACAGGATGATGCGCAGCGTATCCGGCCACTGACTGCGCACCGTCTTGAGGAACTCGACGCCGGTCATTCCCGGCATGCGCTGGTCGCAGACGACGATCTGCACCCACTCGGTCTCCATGATCCGCTGCGCCTCTTCGCCGGTCGACGCGGTGAATACGTCGAAGTCGTCTTCGAGCGTCCGCCGCAGGGCTTCCTGCGAGCGAATCTCGTCGTCAATGACGAGCACGGTCGGCAGTCTGGGCTTCGGGCTGGCGCTCATTGCGGCACCTTCCAGCCGAGATCACGGTGGATCGCCAGATGACGCGGCGTCCAAGACGCCGGCGTCTTGTGGACGAAATGGTGACGGGCAACGTGATAGCTCGGGTCGAAACCATAGAAGTTTCGCTGCAGTTCGACGAGCTCGGCGTGGCGATAGCTCGCCAGCGGCTTCGCCGCCTCATCGGCAAGACGCTGGGCGCGCTTGGCCTGCAGCCGGGCGGCGAGCTCGGGAGCAGCGGCCAGTTCGGCGGCGCGGCGGGCGACGTCGATGCGGAAAGCGTCGGCGTCGGCGGCCAGGCCGGCATCGAGGAAACCCGCCGCGACGCCGGCAGCGACGTTCATCGGCAAGCGGTTGCGCATGATCGCCTGCGCTGCCGCGGCACCGACCCGCTTCGGCAACAGGTAGGTCCAGTACTCGGAGCCATAGAGGTTGCCCATGTTGCGGTAGTGCGGATTGAGCAGCACGCCGGCACGTGCCCAGACGAAATCGGCCGCGCGTGCCAGGAAGCAGCCACCCGCACCGCAATTGCCCTGCAAGGCGGCGATGGTGAGCTGACTGTCGGTGCGGATGATCGCCTCGGCGAGATCGTCGATGGCGTTGATGTTCGCCCACGACTCGCCGGCCGGCGAGTCGGCGGCTTCGATCTGCTGCAGGTGGATGCCGTTCGACCAGAAGTCGCGCCCACCCATCAGGACGATGACGCTGACCGGCCGCTGGCGCACCCAGTCGTAGGCCGCTTGCAGGCGCCGGCACTGACGCGTGCTCATCGCGCCGTTGTAGAAGTCGAAATGCAGGAAGCCCACCCCGCCGGCCTCTGCGTAGCGGATGTCCTGCCAGGTCTGACCGGCAGGCGCGAACGCGTCGCCAAGCGGCGCCTCCGGGATCGTCGCCAACGGCGCCGCAAAAACCTGCGCCGCCGGCAGCTTGAGCGAAGGAGTCGAATCGAGACGCCGCACGTGCCCGATCCACACAGCACCGTCGACCGTCGCCCGCAGGATCGCCGTCTCTCGCCAGGCGATCACCTGGCCGGGAACGCCGCCGCGCAGCGTGTCTTCCGGGCAAACGTCATAGAGGTGGCAGGGCTCGCCGAACAGTTCATCGGCGACACCGGGGAAGCCGTCAGCGGCGTTGATCCTGGCAAGAACGTGCGCGGTATCGTCGCGCTGCCAGTCGATGGCGCGCTCGGCCTGTTTGAGCAAAGGCCGCTGGCGGCCGCGCAGCGACGGATCGCCGGCAACGAGCGGCGTCGGCACGAAGCCGCCCACCGCGAAACGCTCGACGGCCTTCAGTACGGCGCGCGTCGCGGCTTCGCTCACCTCGTGGCGGTAGAGGCTGGATTTCTTCGCCTGACGCATGGGGAACGTCTCGCTTGCCCAGATCGGCCCGCCATCCATCTCGCCGGTCGCCTGCAGCACAGTGACTCCCCAGGTCGGCTCACCTTCCTGAATCGCCCAGTCGAGCGCCGACGGACCGCGATCGCCGACGATCCCCGGATGCACGATCAGGCAGGTGTGCTGCTGCCAGATCGCAGCGGGAATCGCCCGCCGCAGATAGGGCGCGATGATCAACTCGGGCCGGAACAAGGCGACGGCTTCTTCGCTCACCGCGTCGGCGATGTCGAACTCGATGGACAGCAGGTGCCCGCGCGCACCGAGTTCGCTGTACAGGCGCTGACTCAAGCTGTTGAAGGCGTGGCACAGGAAGAGAATGCGCATCGTGTCGCGGCTCAGCAGATACGCGGCAACTGCTCGCCGGTCAGCCAGTCGACGATGCGCCGGCCGCCAAAGGCGGTGGTCATCTGCACGAAATGCTGCGCGTCCCGATGGACGGTGCCGATCAGGGCCGCTCGTTGGCCGAGCGGATGCGCGTGCATCGCCGCGAGCAGCGAATCGGCGTCTTCCAGCGCGACGATCGCCAGCAGCTTGCCCTCGTTGGCGACGTACAGTGGGTCGAGGCCAAGGAACTCGCAGGCCGCCGCAACCTCGGCCTGCACCGGCAGTGCGCTTTCCTGCAGCATCATGCCGACGCCCGATTGGCGGGCAATTTCGTTGAGCGTCGTGGCGACGCCGCCGCGCGTCGGGTCGCGCAATGCACGAATCGCCGCTCCGCTCGCGCGCATGGCGGCAATCAGGCCGTGCAGGGCCGCGGTATCGGAGACGATGGGCGCCGCAAAGCCGATACTCTCGCGTTGCGCCATGATCGCCATGCCATGCTCGCCGATGCTGCCGGAGACGATGATGCGGTCACCCGGTCGGGCGCGGTCGCCGGACAGCTCCTGGCCCTCGGCGACGACGCCGACGCCGGTGGTCGTGATGTAGACCCCGTCGCCCATTCCCTTCTGGACCACCTTGGTGTCGCCGGTGACCACCGGCACCGCCGCGTCGCCGGCGGCGGCGGCCATCGACTCGACGATACGCGCCAGATCGCCGAGGGGAAAGCCCTCCTCGAGAATGAAGCTGGCCGCCAGATAGAGCGGCGTCGCGCCCATCACCGCGACATCGTTGATCGTGCCGTGCACGGACAGACAGCCGATGTCGCCGCCGGGAAAGAACAACGGCGAGACGACGTGCGCGTCGGTTGACATCACCAGTCGACCCGGCGGGATCGGTAACACCGCCGCATCGTTGCCCTGCCCCAGATAGGCATTGCCGAGCCGACTGGTAAACAGCTCTTCAATCAGTTGCGCCATGGCCCGACCACCGCTGCCATGTGTCATGTCGACACGACCCTGCCGGAGGTCCAGCGGCCGCACATAGCCCTTGCGCACGCCGTTCACGGCGCCTCCGCCAGATCGGTAAAACGGCCGAACGAGTAGTGCGCCGCGCAGGCTCCCTCCGATGACACCATGCACGAGCCGATGGGGTTTTCCGGTGTGCAGACGCTGCCGAAGATGCGGCATTCCTGCGGTCGCTTGACGCCGCGCAGAATCGCGCCGCACTCACAGGCGGGATGATCGGCCACCGCCTCGTAGCCGACGGCGAAGCGGCGCTCGGCGTCGAAGTCGGCAAATTCCCGGCGGATACGCAAGGCGCTGTAGGGCAGTTCGCCAAGTCCTCGCCAGGCAAACGAGCGGCGCAGTTCGAAGACTTCGGCGACCAGATCCTGCGCCTTGCGGTTGCCGTCGCGCGTCACGGCGCGCGAAAACTCGTTCTCGACGACCGCCCGACCGCTGTTGACCTGCTCGATCAGCATCAGGATGGCCTGCATCACGTCGAGTGGTTCGAAGCCGGCGATGACGACCGGCTTGCGGTATTCCTCGGCGAAGAACTCGTAAGGGCGCGTGCCGATGATCGTCGACACGTGCGCCGGACCGATGAAGCCGTCGAGGGGAACGGTGCCCCATTGACGGACTTCCGGCGATTCGAGGATGCTGGCGATCGCCGATGGCGTCAGCACGTGGCAGCAGAGGACCGAGAAGTTGCCGAGGCCGAGCGCCCGCGCCTGCTTGATGAGCACCGCCGTCGGTGGCGTCGTGGTTTCGAAGCCGATGGCGAAAAAGACTACCTGACGCTGCGGGTTCCGCTGCGCAAGGGTCAGTGCATCGGCACCCGAGTAGATCATCCGGATGTCGCCGCCAACGCCGCCAACGCCGGCGCGGCCCAGCGCCGCTTTCGCCTTGAGCAGCGACAAGCCGTCCGACGCCGGTACGCGCATCGGGTCACCGTAACTGCACAAGGTGACGCCGGCTTCGCGAACGAGGCGAATCGCCATGTCTATGCGGCCGATTGGCAGCACGCAAACCGGACAGCCGGGACCGTGAATCATGCGCACGTGACCTGGCAGAAGATCCGTAACGCCGTAGCGCGAGATGGCGTGCGTGTGCCCGCCGCAGAACTCCATGAAATGATAGTCGCGATCGCCGCGCGCGTGCTGCCGAATGGCCGCCGCCAGACCTCTGGCCAATTCGCCGTCCCGGAACTCGTCGATGAACCTCATCTGCCGGCGTGCTCGCTTCTGGGCAATCGCATTTCCTGATACCCCTCCAATCCCCTGATTCGCGTGGCGCCGTGCCATGGCCAATCTGAACTTGTCGGTTGGGGTGAGGGACGAACCCCAACCGACGCCACCGCGTCAACCGGCTGTGGCCTTCTGCAGGGCCGCTTCGCCGAGTTCGGCGAAGAGCGCCAGCGTCTTGTCGGCCTCATCGGGATCGAGCCGGGTCAGCGCGTAGCCGACGTGCACGATCACATAGTCTCCGACCACGACATCGTCCACCAGTGCCAGCGAGATCTCCTTGCCGACACCGGCCATGTCGATCACGGCCATGTCGTCAGGCCGCAGTTCGACGACTCGGCAGGGAAGCGCTAGGCACATTCGCCCGCGCTCCCCTGGCGACCTACCAGATGCTGTAGAGCCACCCAGGCCTGCCCGACAGCTAGGCCACCGTCGTTGGGCGGCACCTGGCGGGCTTCGATGAGTTGAATTCCCTGCGCACCCAGCCGGCTGCGCAGGGCACGCACGAGGACTTCGTTGAGGAAACAGCCGCCACTGCCGGCAACCGCTCGTTCACCAGGAGCAACGACCCGCAACCAGTCGACGAGTGCCGCGGCCAGCGTCGCGTGAAAGAGCGCGGCGCCACGTTCGGCACTCCTTTCATCGGCGAGAACCGCGAACAGGGGCAGGAGATCGAGGCGGCCGTCTTCGATTCGCCAGCCCTGATCGAGCGGCAGGATGTCGCCGTAGCTCTGTGCCAGGCCCTCCATCAGCATCGCCGCCTGTCCTTCATAAGCCATCACGGCCTTCACGCCGAGCAGCCCGGCAGCGGCATCGAACATCCGGCCCATGCTGGTCGTCGGCGGGCAGTGGATGTTGCCGATCAGCATTTGCGCGACTGCCGGCGCAGCTTGCTGCCCGGAAAAGCGCTCCGTGATCTCCTGGGTACGGCCAAGTCTGTGCAAGGCCGCCGCTGCCATTCGCCACGGTTCGTTGGCAGCACGGTCGCCACCGGGCAGAGCCAGCGGCACGAGATGGCCGAGACGTTCGAATGCCGCGCCATCGACGCGCAACAGTTCGCCGCCCCAGGCCGCACCGTCGGTGCCCAGCCCGACACCGTCGAGCGACAGCGCCAATGTACTGCCTTCGATGCCGTGCTCGGCCAGCACTGCGGCGGCGTGCGCATGGTGGTGCTGGACACCCAGCAGCGGCAAGCGACGCTGCTGGGCGAAATCAGCGGCAAAGCGTGTCGAGTGAAAGTCCGGGTGCAGGTCGTGGGCGACGATCGCCGGCTCGACGCCAAGAAATTTGACCAGTTGCTCGACACATTCCTCGAGGAAATTGCACACCGAGGCATTGTCGAGATCGCCAACGTGCTGCGAAACGAAAGCCTCGTCGCCGCGAGTGACGCAGATCGTGTTCTTGAACCAGGCACCGACAGCCAGCACCGAGGGACCGGAGACCGGCATCTTGATCGCCCGCGGCGTATACCCACGGGCACGACGGATGAACTGCAGACCGCCGGTGGTGATTCGTGCGACGCTGTCGTCGCAGCGGGTGACGATGTCGCGGTCATGCATCAGGAAAGCGTCGGCGATTCCGTACAGGCGCAGCAAGGCTTCGCTGTTGCCGATCACCAGCGGCTCGCCACCGGGATTGGCGCTGGTCATCACCAGCGCCAAATCCTGCGACCGTTCCAGCCAGCCGAGACCGGCCGGGCGCTTCGCCGCTTCGTGAAAGAGCAGGAACTGCAACGGCGTGTATGGCAGCATGACACCGAGCCAGGCCAGTCCCGGCGCCACCCCGGGCAACGCCTCGTCGCAACTGCCGCGCTTGCGCAGCAGGATCGCCGGGCGCGTCGGCAGCGTCATCAATCCCGGTTCGCCGATTCCCATCTGCACCAGCCGAGCGGCCGATGGAGCGTTGGCCAGCATCACGACAAAAGGCTTCTCGTCGCGCTGCTTGCGCTCGCGCAGGACGGCAACCGCCACCGCGTTGCGTGCGTCGCAAGCCAGATGGAAGCCTCCCAGCCCCTTGATGGCGACGATCTTGCCCTGCTGCAGCAGGGCCAGTGCGCCGGCGATCGGGTCGTCGGCGAGCCGGTGCCCTTCGGCATCGAGAAGGAAAAGCTGCGGGCCGCATTTCGGACAGCAATTGGCCTCGGCGTGGAAGCGCCGGTCTTCGGGTCGCCGATACTCGCACTGACACTTGGGGCACAAGGCGAAGGGCTTGAGGCTGGTACGCACCCGGTCGTAGGGCAGGCCACGGCTGATCGTGTAGCGTGGTCCGCAGTTGGTGCAATTGGTGAAGGCATAGCGCCAGCGCCGGTTGCCCGGGTCGAACATTTCCGTCAGGCAGTCGCGGCAGACGGCCGTGTCGTGCCCGATCATCGTCGCCGCCCGACCACTGCGGCTGTCGATGATCACGAAATCGTCGCCAGGGTAGGCCGGGGCCGTCTCGCGGGAGACTACCGAATTGATGCGGGCCAGCGGCGGCGCCTCCTGTTCCAGCCGTTCGGTGAGACTTCTCACCTTGGCGGCCGCGCCGCGCACCTCGATCTCGACCCCGCGCGAGTCGTTGCGAACCCAGCCGGCGAGGCCCAGTTCCCTGGCCAGCCGCCAGACGAAGGGGCGAAAGCCGACTCCCTGAACCACTCCGCTGACGCGGATGTTCTGACAGACGATGGCGTTCGACATGTCAGCCTCGCGCAGCAGCAGGGAGCATGGCTTCGAGTTCGGCGATTCGTCGCCGCAACGAAGCCATGGTCGCTTGTTTTTTCTCCTGTCGGGCGGCGCAACCGGCCATCAGCCACGCCAGCCACTCGGCAAGACCCTCGCCGGTAGTCGCGGACACCTGAATCACCTGTAGCGCCGGGTTGACCTGCCGCGCGTAGCTGATCGCCAGATCGCCGTCGAAGCTCACGTACGGCAGCAGATCGATCTTGTTGACCAGCATCAGCGAGGCGGCATGGAACATGTTCGGGTACTTGAGCGGTTTATCCTCTCCTTCGGTGACCGAAAGGATCACTACCTTGTGCGCCTCACCAAGATCGAAAGCCGCCGGGCAGACGAGATTGCCGACGTTCTCGATCATCAGCAGCGAATCGTCCACCGGCGACAACTGGTGCAGCGCGTGACCCAGCATGTGCGCGTCGAGATGACACCCCTTGCCGGTATTGATCTGAATCGCGGGGACGCCGGTCGCGCGGATTCGCTCGGCGTCGCGGCTGGTCTGTTGATCGCCTTCGACGACGGCGATGGGCACCCTCGCCTTCAGCATTTCGATGGTCCGGCAAAGCAAGGTCGTCTTGCCCGAACCGGGACTCGACACCAGATTGAGGGCGAAGATCCCCTGCTCGTCGAAACGATGACGGTTCTCTGCCGCGTAGGAGTCGTTCTTGGCGAGAATGTCGCGCTCGATCTGCACCATCCGCGACTCTCGCCTCCCCGACACGTCCGTTCCCGCCGGGCCCTGACCGTCGGCAAACGCGGCAAGGTGATCGTGTTCATGGTCGTGGTCGTGGCCGTGCGGATGCTCGTGGACAGCCGTGTGGTGAGCGTGCCTGTGCGGCTTGCCGCCCGCGTGCTGGTGGGAATGGCCAGTGCCGCCACCGACGGCGCTGTAGCTCATTGCCGCCGCAGCGACCCCTGCTCCCCCCCCGGCCGGGCCCTCGGGCGGCGCGTGTACCGTACCCTCAGCACGCGTCTCTTGCGTCTCTTCCTTCTCGGACAAAGCCTTGCCGGCGACGCGTGCTTCCCCGGCACCACAACCGCATGTCGTACACATCGTACTGTCTCCTGTTGTTATTCGACCTCCAGCTCCTTGACCCGCATCTCGGTTCCCCCGGTCGGCTGAACCGGGTGACCGCCGCAGGCTGGGCAGGGGTCGTACAATGCCGCGAGCGGCACCGTCTTGTTACAATTAAAGCATAAACCTTGGCCCGCCACAGTTATTACATCCAGTTCGGCGCCGTCGGCCAGCGTGCCGCGGCTGACGGCGTCGAAACAGAAGCGCATCGCCTCGGGTTCGACCGCCGAGAGTTCGCCGATTTCCAGCACAATTGACCGTACGCACTGGAAACGCTGCGCCCGCGCCGCCTCTTCGACAATCTGCAGGATGCCGACAGCCAGTGACATTTCATGCATCGTCGATGCTCCACGCGTAGGGAACGCAAGGATCGAGCGACAGGGCCAGGCGGCCCGCCGCGAGCAGGGCGTCGGCGTGCGTCGCCACCGGACAGCCGGTGATCTCGCGGACAAAAGCGCCTTGCGGATGAAAGTTCCATTCGGTCGGCGCGACGATCAGATAGCGCCCGACGCGGTCGCCGGCGAGTTCGATCCAGTGCAGCAAGGTTCCACGCGCCGTTTCGACGCGCGCCAGCCCGCAGCCTTCGCCCACCGTCGCCGCGTCCACGAGAGTGCCGACGCGGGTCAGGTCAGCCAGGCCTTGCGCCAGCCAGCGCAGCTCGGCATGGCGCGCCAGCAGCCGCGCGCGTACCCGCCGACCCTTGGCGAGAAAGGCAGCCACCCCGGCCTGGCCAGCGTGCCGGGCAAGCACGCCGGTTTCGGCCGGCTGACCGGCAAAGGTCGGCAAATCGGCAAAGGCCTCACTGTCGACTTGTGGCGCCCACCCGGCGGCCGAGAGCGAAGGCAACAAAGCCACCGCATCAGCGCTGGCGAGGTCATCGAACTGCGGCGAGTGCAGTTCGTCCAGCCAGGTCGTGAGTTCACCTGCCAGGGCCGCGGCGGTCGTCGCGTCGACGGCGCCGTGCAGGCGCCTGCGCCAGAACGCGAGTTCCCGGCCGGGGTTGGACCGGCAAGGCACACCGATCATCTGTGGCCAGGAGATCAGGAGATGGTGGAGGTGCTCGGCAATCGCTTCGAGCGCAACGTTCAGCCCCAGATCCAGCCTGGCGTCGAGTCGCGCTGGTTCAGCACGCGCCGCCTGCAGGGACAGCCGTGCGGCCGCTCCCTGCGCGTGGCGGCAGAGGCTGAACAGGCGGGGAACCACTTCCAGGACCCGCGCCGCCGACAGTCCGCACAAGGCACGTGCCACCGGCGGTCGGGTCGAAACGACCCGGGCCGCAACAATCTGCGCCCCGTCCCACGTCAGCGATAGCTGCAGAGACCCCGGTTCCACGCCGCACTCCCGGAAAATATCTCAAGAGACTACTAAAAGCCTTTGAATCGATTTTGATTTCGATCAATCCGGGGCTAAACTCCCGCCTTCACAATACGCCCTCGCCGGCCTCGGTCACTTGCTCGATC
>JGI24216J29974_1032704_pt1 | contig 11507 bp, 1 predicted proteins | sample EnhBioin_Aerobic_2_FD_29974 | JGI IMG/M metagenome (IMG submission 29974) | reverse complement strand
CTCGTAAGCGTTAATGTTTGTAAATATATTTTTTTTTAAATCGAAGAAATAGATTTTCATCAAAGTTTGAGAAAAAAAAGAAGAGAAAAAAAACTAAGAAATCAAGTTGATCATGCGACGAGATAATAAAGTTCAATGATTTTTGTTCTGGAACACTGACGGTATGGTAAAGGTGGAAGGCATTAAATAGATTAGGAAGAAATAAGGCCATGAAAGAAGAGAAAAAAAATAAATGACAGAACTTTTGGATAGACAGATTTTCGAAGAACAAAAAAAAGTGACTGCGCTTTCTAACGGAATGTAAAAATCATTGACAATAAATAGAATGTAAGTGTGAAAAAGGATGCTTTCGTTGTTTTGAACATGAACGACAAACAAGAACAACAACAGCATTAGCATTAGCTTTCGCACTAGAAAAAAAGCATCAGAGACAATGAGTCGTGGTTTCTTCATTTTTTTTCAATGTACAGATCGAAGAATATCAAAGATATCACTGTTGTTATAAGTGAATCGTTAGTTTGATGCATTTGGAATAGATTTATTAATGTTGTATTGCACGAACCATCGAAATATCATCCAGATGATCACTTTTTTCAATTAATCGTCGCAGGTGGTGACGTTGTTGTTGTTGTTGTCGTTGAACGTTGTTCTTTGATAATTGCATAACATTGACGACAGACGCGAACATTTTTGTATATTTTCATTTTGGGAATATCGGTTTCAAAACGGCTACATCTGGCACAGAAAAGTTGTCCACAATTTCGGCAATGATGTCGTCGTTCAGCAAATGTAAATCGAATGGAACAATCTTTGCAGGCACCTGCAGCATCATCTTTGATCCAATGATCAGCATTTGTTCGACCGGGATTATCACTAACAACCCAACTGAAGATTCGACCACGAGAATCACCAACAAACAATGTTTTGTGATCTTTTGAAATACCGATAGCCGTTACAGCAGCAGGACTAGGATTTTCTTTTCGTTCATAAGCTGTATGCATCGTTAATTTGCCTCGATAATTTAATCGACGATCCCATTTAAAACCTTCTTTCAAATCCAAATAAGAAGTTTTCACAAGATTTTCACTGTGAGTACTACTTTTGGCTTCTTGAATTTCACTGTCAGTCACAACAATAAATTTATCACTGCCTGTTGGACTATTCAATGATGGAACTGAGAGAATATTTTGAGCATCTTTCACATCGTTTGTATTTGGATTCGTAGTTGGGTTCATTGTTGATCCTGCATTTTCTTCGTCAAAGGATTGATCCATTGCTAATGAAAGTCGAGCACGATCAGGATTTTCCGGTGCTTTTGCTTCACCTTCATCGGATTCTGCTTCACTATCTACGGACATACGTCCACCATTTGAACTCATTTTGATGGGTGAAGGTTGAGAAATCGATGGAACACGACTTCGATCTTCACTCAATGTGATCAATGAAGGTGATGTCGGTGGCTCTTCGGGAACTTGATCATAACCAATGGTCCACATTCGAACTACACCATCTGAACTACCCGTAATGATCACATTTTCGTCATCCCATTCATTCATCTGAGACATTGCCACACAGAGAATTGATTGTTGTCGACTGTACGCCATGGTATTGATCGAAGCTAATAATTGACCATTGATCGTCCAAACATATAAGTAACTTCCTGATGCACTTGCAATATCACCGGTCAACTCGTTGACTGTAATACATGAGACAGAACCAGCATGATTAGGTAATTGTCGTATAAAATGAAGACGATTCAAATCCCAAATAATACACGTTTGATCGTCGGATCCTGATATTAAGATTCGATATGCTTGCGAAGCAGTAAGACACGTGATTGTGTCATTATGACCAGTTAGACGAGTCTTTAAATGCAAACGTTTATGACGTCCTTTACCCATTTCCCAAACATTAATCAATGTATTTGTTCCTGCTGTAATAACGTATTGTGCAGTTGGACAGAGAACATTGGTTATTTTTCCATCTTGAACTAATTCATAGATCATTAAGCTTTTGTCTGAATCGACAGACATAATTCGGAGACTTTCGTCTGGAAAACCGTATTGAATACAACGTGTATAATTCTGTGGAATGATTGCTTTACATTGTTCAAGAGCGATCAATGATTTCTCTGTCGGTAGAATGAGACCAACGGCTGTTTTCAATTCTTTGATCGGAAGTTTCGATGGTCGTAAACTATTGACGTGATTGAAGAAAAGATTTCGTTCGATACCGATTGAATCCATCAGAGATCGACTCAATTTCTTCTGTGGATGCGGTCGTTTGAATAATTGTTTTGGTATTTGACCAAAATTATTGATAAAACCAATAATTGCCGATCGTTCTAACGGATCACTGATATCATCGACATTGACAGCACCTTCGTAGAAGAGATGATGAAAAACATTCGTGGCTTCAATGGCTGCTGGTCCTGCTTGTTTATAACCGAAGATTAAATCGATCCATTCGTTTAAATGTGCTGAAACATAATCACTTTCTAATGCCATTCGATGGATACGTATAAATTCACGAGGATCATTTTTCGACCAAGCCGGTAAAATGACATCGTTCAATGCAAGACCATTTTGCTTTTTACCCAAATCAAATTTATTCGTATTCAATAAGAAATCGGGTAAATAGAAAAATTCTGGAATTAATTCTTTCACATCGGCCATATTATTTCGACTAGCCGATGACCAAGAATCTTTGATACTATGAAACATTCGATCAGCCAAATCGAAATGTCCACCTTGTAAACGAAGAAAAACTTGTGTAAATGGTTCAGTTCGAACGAGATACGATGCCACAATCATTGCTGATGAATAATGTGTACCATAGTGATAGGCAGGTGTTGAACCCGTTGGATCGTCCCATTCAGCAAAACGTTTTTGAAATTGAACAAGTCGATTGTTAGTTTGAGCGCCCATCGGTTTTGAAAGATCACGAAAAGTATTTGCATTCGTCAGATTTAACTCTTTACTATCATAATCGGCCAAAATCCATGGAAAAACTGGATATTGCATGAGATCATTGTAAGATCGACCAGCCAATGTATTCAAATACATCAAATACTGAAAATTACTGATTTCTCCACGTTCCCAACGTTGTGTCACCGATCGTTCACCCATCAATGTTCCAATAAAACTGGTGCCTTGTTCGATGTTAATACTGCGTCTTTGACCAGAAACAGAATGAATCGCCGAATCTGTCAATTCGGTTGCCGAACTTAATAAACGTTGATAAACTTTATTTCGTTCTTTACGAACAAAGACCAAAAGATAATTTCGACCATCAGCAGCAAATAATTCCAAAGCAATCGGCTGTAAAATGTGTCGTCGTTTATGAACTTCTTTAATATCTTCATAGGCAAATTTTGAACATTCTTTACGATATTGAACGACATCGGTGTTGGACATTGTCGATGATTTTGGTATCAACGGAACGTATTCATTTCGACATTTTTCGAGATCGACAATCTCATTTTTCTCCGTGTTGTACGTATATCCTTCGAGAATGTAGAAATGTTCTCGACCGAAGATAAAAATACCTTCGCTGCCGTCCAATCCTTCGATACGAGCACAACGAAACGCCAAAGTTATTTTTTCATCATCTTCTAGAAGTCGAAGAACATTCTGATTCGTCTGGCTCATTTCCATCGTTTCGGATGTTGTTGAAGGTGTTTGTTGTGTTTCAGTTTCGACTTCGGCTTCATCTTGTTCTAAATTTGCAGCCAATGGATCTTCTTCATCTTCATCTACTGTTTCAGGATGTTCTGAATCAACTCCCATCGTTTTTCTTCGAACTGATAGTAATTTCGGTGCTAAAACTTCATTCTCGTTGTTATTTGTCCAATTATCTCCTTCTTCTTTCAATGTTGTGTCAGTTGGTGATGTTGCACTTTCTTGCGTTTCTTTGATCATAGTTGCTGATGTTTCAATCGATTCTTTAACTGCGAGAGTTGCAGGTGGAGGGAGTGGTGGAGATACAGGGGCAGTCGCATCGTTTGAAATCATTGGATAGATAAATAATAAACGATCAACAATGTACGACTGTCGTTCAGAGTATTGTTTCGAATCAAAAGATGCGGGTGGATTAAATTTTCTTCTTAGATTTTCGACTGGTAAACGATAAGGATAATGTTTATAGAAATCGTCATTGAGAACCATTCGTTTTCTCATTCGACAAGGTCCTTCAATGAAATCTAATTTATATTTGGCTAAGGCATCAGGTTGTTCGAATCCCCATAAACCCCGTTCACGTAATAAATCATGTTCAATCGCTATCCATTCATCAAAAAGTGCAATGAACTTTTGTTCACAATTTTGAGTGAATCGACGATATTCGTTATCAACGTTTTCTTTCACATTAGAAACATTGACGGACATGAGAGCAAGTGCACCATGAATCGTTTGTCGATCTAATTTGACTTGTTCACGTTTCACTTTAGTTCCTCGAAGTTGATGAAGACTCGAACGAAAACCACCCGTAACACCACCCGTTAATCGTTGTAAACGGGATCCTACGTGCATAATTTGTTGTTGAATTTTATCTGTGATTCTCAATTCACCTTCAACAAATCTTGTCCAAACTTTTGATGCTGGTTCGAAGAGATTTTCACTGACATCGGCCAGAGTCGTTTTATTCTGAGTAACTAATTGAGAGAAATTCATCTTGAGAATTTCTTCCAATGCTGGTTTTTTCTTCATGTACAATTCAGTCCAAATTCGTTGAGCTGCATTGATAATTAAACTTCGATTCGGTTGAACAGCTGAAGTTGGACTATCTAATCGTTGATACCAAACTGATCGAGAATTGGGATCATCATTCGCTTGTCTCATTCCTGTTTCATCGATGAGAACAATTAAACAGTAGCAGAGACAACCGAAAAATTCAGCATCTTGATTTGCATCAGCAAAAATCAACTGTCGATTATTGGCCAAGCGATGCAACGCATCCAACGCGATCATTTGATCTCCAATCGAATCCATTTTTCGCGATAGTTCAAAGAGAATCGTTCGATTCAATGATCGATAAAGTGATTCCATAAAAGCATTGACTCCACGTTTTTTCGCTTGATTGATAATTTTGATGATAAATTCAAAGATTTGTTTCGGTTCTCGATAATCAATATCCCAAATTTTATCAACCATTCGTTCAATAAAATGTGTCACATTCTCCAATAATAATTTATAGGACGACATGTTCAACGTTGTCACTGCAGCTGCTGTTGATGCTGCATTTGCGATCATATTAGAAAATGTTCGCGAATAACTCGTTCGTGATGGTTGATGAGAATTCGACGAATCTCCCATACCGAAATTGAGAACTGTCGTTTGATCTTCACTCGCCGGAAAAGCACAAAGATCAGAATTTTCTAAATGTTCAATTATTGATTTGAATATACATTGAATAAAGATTTGATAGGTTCGATCAGCATTCATATTTTCAGGCAAAGCCGAAAGAAAAAAATCGATCACATTTGGAATACGCATAGTATTCGCATGAAAACTATCGACGATAATATCTCGAACGGTATCAACGACAGTTCCACGTAGATTATTACCATTCGTAAAAGTATCGATTAGCTGATCAAGATTCGGCGAAGTTGATTCGTCAGCAGAAATCGCTTTCTGTCGAGTAATGGTGCTCGGTGAATCCAAAGATGTTTGGGTTAAAACGAATGGTGGAAAAACGATACCACAGAGAAATGAAAGATATTCCACTGATTGAGCATAACTAAAGAATTCTGTTTTACGACGATACAACTGTTGAAAAAATTTGATAATTGCTAAACCAAATTGTTCAGATAATTCCTGATTTTGTGTCGTTAAATTTCGAATCATCGAAAGAAGAACTGAACAAACATCAAATTCATATTGTTGTTTTGATCCTGAGGAATTCGATGGTGATGGAGATGCTGCCGATGGAGCATGAAGATTGATCGATTTCAGTAATTTTTCAACGCTTAATTCAGTTTGTTCCATTATCTCATCGGTGGGCGCTTGACGAAAGAGAAACGCTGTCAATTGATAATAAATCGGAACGATTTCAGCTCGTTGTGCTAATAAATATTGCAGAAGAACAAATCCAGGCAAGGGAATGGAAACATTGGCATTGTTTCCTAAGCCAATCGTTGGATCGATGCCTAAACCGAACGCTGATTTATTTGCGGATCGATCGTTGAATACGTTCATCCAACTCTCATTAATACTTGACGCTAATGGTGACAAAGGTGTTGCTGCAACGGATGAATTCGGTGTTGGTGATGTGACTGATGTTGGTGTAAAATTCGATGTCGACAAAGTATTTAATAGCATAGCATTATCACGAAAACGGGTCAATGCATTGGTCGATGAGAGAAGAAAAGCAATTAATAATTTCATTGTCAAAATAATTGTACGTGGATGAAGATGAGATTGAAAAAATAACAACAACCAATCATAACCAAGATGAGTTAAAAATTCATCCGTTAAATTTGTTTGTGAACGTTTTTCTTCAGAAATCGTTTTTGCTAACATTTCTAACAAATAATTTCTTAAACTAATATTTTGAATTCCCACTGATGAATCATCCAGAACTCCATGAATGATAACATTCTTCTCTGAGATGGAACTGGATGGAAGAAGATAAACGAGAAATTGACCCAATTTTAAAATATCGTTGGTATTCTTATAAGTAACCAAGAGAACACGAATCAAATTGATCACAATTAAACGTGTAGATTCATGAAGACAACCGTCTTTCAGGAGGTGTAACAGACGAGACATTAGATTGATCTTTTGTGATAGACGTTGATTCATCAATAGATTTTGTGTGTCACTGGTAAGAAAAACATCGAGTAAATGATCGAAAAGTGATTTTTGTATATCGACACTGGCACCTTTCCAAACCTCAAATTCGCAAAGTAAATGTTCAAAAGCAGCTGGATTGGTGATAGCTGTGGATTCGCGAATCGTATCGATTGTTCCAACAAGTGTACAGGTTAAATGCAAAATATGACTATTAATTAAATGTCGTTTTTTCAAGAATAAATATCCAAGAATTTGATACGCTCTTGTTCTTAACAACTCATTGTGCATCTGTTTATTCGATTTTAGAATACAAACAAAAGCTTTGACTGATGCATAGAAAGATTCGATATCATTGGACATGGCAATAAGACCGAGCATGACATGTGGACCACCGATATATTCGATAGTTTTTGAAACGGGATTTGGAATGAATATTCGAACACCAAGATAACCAATCACAACACCACCGACAGTACGTGCTGGACCAGCATACGGAGCAGCGATATTGTAAAGAATTCGAATGGGTACTGTTGATTCACTCGTAGGCATATTCAATTGTTTGGCAATCAGTTTCGCATCATTTTTATTGTAGAGTTTCTTAAAATGCGACAGAGTCGTTTCAAAGAAACTAGCTGGATGTAAACCAAAAATGATTCGATCCTCTGGAAATAAGGGCGAGAAGATATCATTCGCTGGATCTATGCAAACAGCTTGAAACGATCCGATATAGTTCGGACCAGCACCATAAAGGGCACCGATAATCTGTGCTGAGAGAATCTCTTCAACAAGAAAACAGGGTCCTTGACGCCATTGTACAACCGAATGAACACGTTGCACAGGTAATGAGCCGATATAAGCGAAAGTCGCAATTGTATTGCCTGGTGGAACAGTCATATTAGCAATGTAATGTAGCTTTTGCATTGCAAGTTGTTTTCCATTGATGTACAATGTAACTGAACTATTTTTCAACATTCCTTTTGTCCAAACTAATGAAATATGTGTCCAACGTTGTTCGATCATCATTTCTGAACAAATAAATTTAGCGATGCCATCCGATTTCAAATCGTCAGGTGAAGTTGAATCATTATGACAATCTTGAAACGGATGTTCTTGTGTGGAAACAATCAAAGATTTATCTCTTGGATGCATGTATAATTGAAGAATGAATCGATAATCTTCTCGAGTGAATGTATGTCGAATGATAGATAATAATCGAATCGGATGAACATTATCTTTAATGGGACCAAATTTTTCCACATAAAACCAAGTTGAATAAGTCATACCATATTGCGGTGGAAATGGTCGTTCACCTCCATTCGTCAATGTCATTCCGCCTTGTAAAACAACATCGTTATTCATTGTCACCATTCCAAAATTACCCACAACATTTGTTGATGAACTGATCGATTGAGGACTTATACAAGGAAGTAGAAGTGCACCAAAACCCTCAATACCCATATTAAATTCAACATAAGCAGGAGATGTGATTGAAGAAGGTGTAATGGCTAAACCCGTTGAAGATACATGCGGAGTTGTTGGTTGAATTTCACGTCGAATATCACGAAGAGTTGTCATCGAAACAAGACATTTGATACGATTTAAGGGAAGAAAAATTTTATTCGTCGAATTAGCAAAACTTTCTCGAGAAATAATCGGCATTGATGTTGGATCAACGATATTTTCTACACCCATACGAAGAAATTGTCTCAATGTTCGCACAGGTAAAATAAAAGCAGCTAAACGTTCGAAAATATATTCAACTGACGTATGTAAATGATGATTCTCATTTTCTAATGCAACTTGACAAATGTAAAGAATATGTTGAGAAAATCCATAAGTCGCCATGATTTGTAAATTTCGATCGGATTTTAAAAGATTTTTCAAAGTTAACGTTAAGAAATATTGTAATCGATTAGAATATTGTTCATCTTGAAGACGAGGAATCGATGCAATTAATTGTAGAAAACACACGATAGCACCTGGATAGACAACCAGTGTTTCATCAGCGTACAATGGAAATGTAAATGTTGATGAAGCTCGTCCACCCGTTGGCATAGCAAATGTTCCTGTTCGAAACAATGGGCTATTATTCGCCGTATAAGATTCGTCCGAATTTTCTGCTGAAGCTACGGAGTTTTTCATTGTTGGATTGGCCAAAGATTCTGAAATTTTGTCAATGGCGAAATCATCGTTAAAATAAAACGAGCTATCGATACAATCAAGCGCAATGTCATGAAAACATCGTGCAACATGACACGCATTAATCAATTCTAATGGTAAATCTCCTGATAAGACATTTCGTTCGTCCAACGAATAAAATAATTGTTCAAACACTTCGTAGTTATGTTTCGCTGCATAATCGAATTTCGATGTTGTTGTAATCATCGTTAAACGAGTTTCGTTGTTGAAACAACCGAGTAATTTAATTGCATCACAGAGACTTTGCCATCGAACTTCATTCTCAAAGAGACGAGCATTGCCAGGTTCAAAACGCATGGCCACAGTTAACGTATTAAGAATTAGACGAATAATCGAAAGAATTTCATGACGTGGAACTGTAAGCCAAGGATGTTTCGGTGGGACCGCCAAACAACCTTCCATCGAGATTAACAATGAAACGATATAAACGAATCCACCCACTTTACGAAAAACAGTTCGTGTTCGATGACTTTCACGAAGAATATAGAGAAATCCTTTTAGAATAACTGATTTCATTTCCAATTCTTCTAATCGAGCTGTGTGAATCAATCCCAACAATGTTCCCGTATCATCTTCACCTCCTGTACACAAAACCAAATGGAGAACAACGGTTAACGCTGCCGTCCGACAGATTCGATAGGGAATTATGTTGTGTGCTAATCGTGCGCCACCGTGTTCACGAAAAATTTTCGCATTTTTTTGATTATGAGATAAAAGTAAGGCTAAAGCTTCCATCACCATGAATCCGAGTTCTTTTTCTCCTTGATCAAGATGATCTCCAACATCATTCGGATCTTGAATTGATTCTTTCAAAAGCGTTGCAAAATGATGAAGACGTGAAATGAGAACTTCGATAAAACCCAATTCACGTAAGGCATCTTTGACAACATTGTTGTATTTTAGGATATGAATGAGAAATTTGACACAATTTTTATGATTTTGTATTGAACCCGAAGATTTTAACATAATCGAAAGATTGACGAGTTCACGATGTGGAATAAATTTCAATTGAAAAACAATAAATTCCAAAAGGTCATAAATTTTTATTTGTACATCTTGTCGTTTATTGTAGAGAACTTCCGTTAGTGGAGAGAGATTTTCTCCACAAATAAAATAATTGACATTATCAGCTAAAATAATACTGCTGATCGTATCAAAAATAATATTGACCAGAAATGGATGTGTCGACTGTTGAAAAATTGATTGAAGAATTGTAAATGCTGATGGATTTCGAACGATAAAACCGGTTTTCTTCGGTTGCGGTAACGTAAAACTAGGGATATCAACAATTGTTTCTGGTCGACTTCCTAATTTCACTTCATTGTATCCTGCATAAGTCAAATCACCGAGTAATGTAATAAAACGTGCAAACAATTTCTCCGATTCATCCTCAATCCATTCATTTTCCAATCTTAAAATAATATCTTTCAAATGTACATAACAATGTGCCAAACGGAAATCATCTAATAGGTTCGATGAGGTCGATGCTGATTCGATTAGTAAACAAATCAATGTTTGATAAACATCGATCATATCGACTAATGACAATGTACATGTTGCACGACGAAGATTGTCAACACATTGTGAAATACATCGAACACTGTGAATGCATTGAATTGCTGATGCTAACGTATGTTTGCTAATCACTAAGAGCATTTCTGATGCTTGACTTCGCCATGGTCGATTGTATTCTGGACAATTGCTCGAGATCGCATTGAATAAAAGAAGAAGATCTTCTCGACGAGTCAATTCTTCCACACAACTTGTTGACATAGCGATGCGTGAGAGAAGTTGAAAGAAGATTTGTTGTAAAAGAATTCGTTTTTCTTTTGGAGTGATCGAATCATGATGATGAGAATGAGACTGTCCATGAGAAGATATTTCCGGCAGATCAAAGAATAGATAAAGACATTTGACGAAAGTACTCGGTAGAGATGCTTGGGCGAATTTATCCATCAACGAATTAGGTCCTGTTGATAATAATTTTAATGTATGTAATAATGACCATCCAGAGGTTGAATTCGTTTCATCGTTCATTTCTAAAAACTCAATGATTGCTTGACTAGCAGCACTCGAATTCGGTTCTTTATCAGCACGTAAACGAATTTCTGAGACCAATAATTTTGCTAATGTAAATGTATAATCGGATAATTCAGGAAATCGTTCTTCCCATTCGTTATTCGAAAGAACACGAAGAACTTTAACGACCATCGGTAATGTTGAATACAATCGATCATTTTTATCCTGTTGTGTCCATTGAACTTTCGGATGTTGATATTCATAGAAAACTTTACGAAGATGTGCTAAAGTCAAAAGAATATCTTGTGATGTTAATGAATTGGAATGAGCTGAATTGTTTGTTGAATCAGAAACTGAATTCGATGGATTTGTTCCTGAATTATCACGTTTTGGTAAAAAAGATTTTAATAATTTACTCATCTTGATTGGAAAGTCATTGGTTATGATTCGAATGGAGGTCTCGTCTCTTATTTAATTGAAATGCTTTGAAATCTCTTG
>JGI24216J29974_1021335_pt1 | contig 11850 bp, 22 predicted proteins | sample EnhBioin_Aerobic_2_FD_29974 | JGI IMG/M metagenome (IMG submission 29974) | reverse complement strand
CCGGCAAGCCGGCGACGATGCCCGCGAAAATGAGCAGCGAGATGCCCTGCCCGATGCCGCGTTCGCTGATCTGCTCGCCAAGCCACACCAGGAACATGGTGCCGCCGACAAGCGTGATGACCGTGGTCGCGACGAAGAACGGGCCGGGGTTCATGACCACCGGCAATCCATTCGACGCGGTCGAACCCTGCAGGCCGGTCGCGATCCCGATGGCCTGCAGCGCCGTGATGGCGACCGTCAGGTAGCGGGTGTACTGGTTCATCTTGATACGGCCCGTGACGCCCTCTTTCTTGAGGGATTCGAGGGTCGGGCTGACGGAGGCGAGAAGCTGAATGATAATCGCGGCCGAGATGTACGGCATGATGTTGAGCGCGAAGATGCTCATGCGCGACAAGGCGCCGCCGGCGAACATATCGAACAGTCCGAGCACGCCGCCCGACTGCGCGCGCATCACGTCCTGCATGGCAACGGGATCGATGCCAGGCAGGGTGATGAACGTCCCCAGGCGGTAGACGATCAGAGCGCCAAGCGCGAACCAAATTCGCCGCTTGAGCTCGGTCGCCTTCGAGAAGACGCCCAAATTGATGTTCGCAGCGAGTTGGTCAGCCGCAGATGCCATATCAAACTCCGGTTAAGGCGAAACCGCCTTCCGTCCTGTCGGCAATTACTTTGCCTTTGCTTTTCCGGCTTTCGCCGGACCGGCCTTTTTCGCCGGCTTTTCGGCCTTGCCAGAAGCAGCCGCCTTTTTGGCGCGGGCGGACTTGTCGCCCTTCTTCGCCTTCGGGTTCGCGTCGGCGCGCTTCGGGAGCTTGCGCACCTTCTTGTCTTCCGGAACCTTCTCGGCGCGGGTCATCGTGACCGAACCGCCGGCCTTCTCGATAGCGGCGCGCGCGGACTCGGACGCGTACACGGCTTCGATGGTCAGCTTCGACTTCACTTCGCCGTCGCCCAGGAGGCGCATGCCGTCGTGCGCGCGGCGAACGATGCCGGCCTTCACGAGCGTCTCGATGGTGATGGTGCCCTTCGCGTCGACGCGGCCGGCGTCAACGGCGGCCTGGATGCGGCCGATGTTGACCGGCACGTACTTCGACGTGTCGTACGAGGTGAAGCCACGCTTCGGGATGCGGCGGAACAGAGGCATCTGACCACCTTCGAAGCCCTTGATGGCCACGCCGGTACGCGCCTTCTGACCCTTCACACCGCGGCCCGAGGTCTTACCAAGGCCGGAGCCGATACCACGGCCGAGGACCTTACGCGCGTGGGTCGAACCCGGACGGTTACGCAGTTCATTAAGTTTCATAGTTCTAATCCTTTAGGTACGAGGGAGATAGGAGGCCAATCAGCCTTCGTCCACTCGCACCAGGTGTTTTACTTTATTGATCATGCCGCGGACCGCCGGGGTGTCTTCCAGGGTCGACGAACGGCGGATCTTGTTCAGGCGCAGCCCGATCAGAGTCTGGCGCTGATCGGCGTAACGGCCGGCGGCGCTGTGGATCTGCGTGATCGTGACGGTCTTCTTCTTCTCGGCCATGATTAGGCTTCCTTCGCCACTTCTTTACCGGCTTCCTCACGGCGGCCGATGATGTCCGCGACTTTCTTGCCGCGCTTGGCGGCGACGTTGCGCGGGCTGGTCATGGATTGCAGCGCCGTGAAGGTCGCCTTCACCATGTTGTGCGGATTGTTGGAACCCACGCTCTTGGCGACGATATCCTGGATGCCCATGGTCTCGAACACGGCGCGCATCGGACCGCCGGCGATGATGCCGGTACCGGCCGGAGCCGCGCGCAGAATGACCTTACCGGCGCCGAAGCGGCCGTACAGGTCGTGATGCAGCGTGCGACCTTCGCGCAGCGGCACCTTGATCATGTGACGCTTCGCGGCGTCGGTCGCCTTGCGGATGGCTTCCGGCACTTCGCGCGCCTTGCCCGAACCGTAACCGACCTTGCCCTTGGCATCGCCGACGACAACGAGAGCGGCGAACGCAAAACGGCGGCCACCCTTCACGACTTTAGCGACGCGGTTGATGTGCACCAGCTTGTCGACGAATTCATCGTCACGATCGCGGTCGCCGCGGTTGCCGCCTTCGCGGTCGCGATCGCCGCCGCGCTCGCGGCGTCCGCCGCGCTCACCGCGCTCACCGCGTTCGCCGCCCCTGCCCTGACGTTCGCCGCGCTCAGAGGAACCTGATGGTGTCCGTGCCATATCTTACTTCCCTTACTTGACCGGTCTTAGAACGACAGACCGGCTTCACGCGCCGCGTCGGCCAGAGCCTTCACGCGACCGTGGAACAAATAGCTGCCGCGATCGAAAACAACTTCCTTCACGCCGGCTTTGAGCGCGCGCTCGCCGAGCAACTTGCCGACTTGGGCGGCCGCGTCCTTCGACGCACCGACCTTCAGCTTGCCCTTGAGATCCGTGTCGATGCTCGACGCGGCGGCCAGCGTACGGCCGTCTTCGTCGGCGATGACTTGCGCGTAGATATGACGGCCCGAACGATGCACAGACAGGCGCGGACGACCATGGGCCGAAGCCTTGATCGCATGACGCGTGCGCTGCTTGCGACGCTGGGTCTGAATTTTGGTGCTGCTCATGACTTGATCCTATGTCCCGCGCCTTACTTCTTCTTGCCTTCTTTGCGAAGGATGAATTCGTCGGAATACTTGATGCCCTTGCCCTTATAGGGCTCCGGCTGCTTGTACCCACGGATTTCAGCCGCGACCTGGCCGACCTTCTGACGGTCGGCGCCCGACACTTCGATCTGCACCGGGGTCGGCGTCTTCACTTCGATGCCGGCCGGGATGTCGTAGACCACGTCGTGCGAGAAGCCGAGGTTGAGCGTCAACTTCTTGCCCTGCGCGGCGGCCTTGAAACCGACGCCGTTGATGTCGAGGGTCTTCTTGTAGCCCTGGCTGACACCCTTCACCATGTTGTTGATGGTGGCGCGGGTGGTGCCCCACTGCGAGCGCGCGCGCTTGGTTTCGCTCTTGGCCTTCACCCAGACCTTGCCGTCGGTGACGCTGGTTTCAACGTCGTCGCTGGTGTCGAGCTTCAGCTCGCCCAGCTTGCCCTTCACCGTGACGAGCTTGCCGGTCATGGTGACGGTGACGCCGCTGGGAATGGCGACTGGATATTTGCCTACACGTGACATCGTACGCTTCCTTCAATCCGTGTTCGTTAGAACACTTGGCAGAGCACTTCGCCACCGACGTTGGCTTGGCGCGCTTCCGAGTCCGACATGACGCCGCGCGGCGTCGAGAGAATGGAGATGCCGAGGCCGTTGTAGACCTTCTGCAAGTCCTTGATTTTCGCATACACCCGGCGGCCGGGCTTCGAGACGCGCTCGATCTTATTAATGACCGGTTCGCCTTCGTTGTACTTGAGCTCGATCTTCAGCTCGTCGATGCCTTCACGCACGTTCTGGCGCGCGAAACCGCGGATGTAACCTTCGCGTTCCAGGACGCTCAGCAGGCTTTCGCGCAGCTTCGAGGCCGGAGCGGTGATCGAGGACTTGTTCGCCCGCTGACCGTTGCGGATACGGGTGAGCAAATCACCAACAGGATCAGTCATTGACACGTTAGGTGCTCCTTACCAGCTCGACTTGACCATGCCGGGGATCTGTCCCCGCGAGGCCAATTCACGCAACTTGTTGCGCGCCATCTTGAACTTGCGATACGTCGCGCGCGGACGGCCCGTGAGGTCGCAACGATTGCGGATGCGGACCTTCGAGGAGTTGCGCGGAACCTGGGCCAGCTTAAGGACGGCCGCGAAACGATCTTCGTCGGACGTCTTCTGATCCATGATGATCGCCTTCAGCTTCTTACGCTTATTGCCCAGCGACTTCGCCATGCGGCGGCGCTTCAGGTCGCGTTCGACAGTGCTCGTCTTCGCCATGAGACGGTTTTCCCTTACTTCTGGAACGGCATTTCGAAACCTTCGAGCAGCGCAAGCGCTTCCTCGTCGGTCTTAGCCGTCGTGCAGATGGTGATGTTCATGCCGCGGACCTTGTCGATCTTGTCGTAATCGATTTCCGGGAACACGATCTGTTCCTTGAGGCCCATGTTGTAGTTGCCGGCGCCGTCGAAGCTCTTGCCGTTCAGGCCGCGGAAGTCGCGGACGCGCGGCAGCGCGACGTTCACCAGGCGATCGAGGAATTCGTACATACGCGCGGCGCGCAGCGTGACAGCGCAGCCGACCATCTGGTTTTCGCGCAGCTTGAAGTTCGCGATCGCCTTGCGGGACTTGGTGATGTTCGGCTTCTGACCGGCGATCGCCGTCAGATTCTCGACCGCACCTTCGATCTTCTTCTTATCCTGCGAAGCTTCGCCGACGCCCATGTTGATGACGATTTTCGTCAGCTTCGGGATCGCCATCGGATTCTGATAGCCGAACTTCTCGACCATCTTCTTACGGACGACTTCGTCGTAGTGTTTACGCAAACGTGTTGCAGCCATAACCTTCGTCCTTCCTAGTCGATGACTTCGCCGGACCGCCGGGCAACGCGGACCTTTTTGCCGTCATCAAGCGTCTTGAAGCCAACACGGGTGGCCTTGCCGCCCTTCGGGTCGACGTGCGCCACGTTGGAGACGTGGATCGACGCTTCCTTTTCGATGATACCGCCGCGGTCCTGCGCCGTCTGGCGCTGGTGACGCTTCGCGATGTTCACGCCCTGAACGATCACACGGTTGTCGGTCGGCAGCGTCTTGAGGACGGTGCCGGTCTTGCCTTTGTCGCGGCCGGTGAGGACGACGACGTTGTCGCCCTTCTTGATCTTCAACTTGGCCATTAGAGGACCTCCGGCGCCAGAGAAACGATCTTCATGAACTTCTTACCGCGCAGTTCACGAGTGACCGGTCCAAAGATACGGGTGCCGATCGGTTCGCCCTGCTTGTTGATGAGCACGGCGGCATTGTGATCGAAACGGATCGAGGTGCCGTCGGCGCGGCGCAGTTCCTTCGCGGTGCGCACGATGACGGCGCGATGAACATCGCCCTTCTTCACGCGGCCGCGCGGGATCGCATCTTTCACCGAAACAACGATCACGTCGCCGATCGCGGCGAAACGACGCTTGGAGCCGCCGAGCACCTTGATGCACATGACGCGCTTGGCGCCAGAGTTATCGGCAACATCCAAATTGGATTGCATCTGAATCATGGTTTTACGTCCTTATCCCTGGTGGTTCCGATTACTCGGCCTTGTCCAGGATCAATTCCCATTTCTTCGTCTTCGAGATCGGCGCGCACTCACGGATACGCACCAAATCGCCGATCTTGCCGACGTTGTTCTCGTCGTGCGCCGCGAACTTTTTGCTGCGGCGGATAAACTTCTTGTAGATCGGGTGCATCATGCGGCGCTCGACGCGCACGATCACGGTCTTGTCCTGCTTGTCGCTGACGACCACGCCCTGGAGAATTCGTCTCGGCATATTCTTCTTCCTCTTGCCCGCTTACGACGCAGCTTTATTGCTGCTGCGTTCCCGCAGAATTGTCTTGATCCGCGCGATCTCGCGGCGGACGCGCCCGAATTGGGCGGTGTTGGTCAGCTGACCGGAGGCCTTCTGGAAGCGCAGGTTGAACTGCTCCTTCTTGAGGTCCGCGAGCTGGCCTTGCAGCTCTTCCGCTTTCTTGCCGCGCAGGTCTTGTGCAGTGCTCATATTCTTAGGCTCCAATACGCGAGACCATCTTGGTCTTAATCGGCAGCTTGGCGGCCGCCAGAGTGAAACCTTCACGCGCCATCTCGGCCGACACGCCGTCGACTTCGAACATGATGCGGCCCGGCTTAATGCGGCACACCCAATACTCCGGCGTACCCTTACCCTTACCCTGACGGACTTCGGCGGGCTTCTTCGACACCGGCACGTCCGGGAAGATGCGGATCCACACGCGGCCCTGGCGCTTCATGAAGCGCGTGAGGGCGCGGCGGGCCGCTTCGATCTGGCGGGCGGTGACGCGATCCGGCGTCATGGCCTTGAGACCGTAGGAGCCGAAATTCAGGGTCGAGCCGCCCTTGGCGACGCCGTGAATGCGGCCCTTGAAGGCCTTGCGGAATTTTGTGCGTTTCGGTTGCAACATGACGACGTATTTCCGTTTCTTGTGCTTTAGCCGCGCGCGTCAGGACGGCCGCGTTCTTCACGCGGGGTCTGAACTTCGCCGCCGAGGCGCTTATCCTGCGCCATCGGATCGTGCTCGAGGATTTCGCCCTTGAAGATCCAAACCTTCACACCGCAGGTGCCGTAGGTGGTCTTCGCGGTGGAGGTGCCGTAGTCGACGTCCGCGCGCAGGGTGTGCAGCGGCACACGGCCTTCGCGGTACCATTCAACGCGGGCGATTTCCGCGCCGCCGAGACGGCCCGAGCAGGTGATACGAATACCGCCGGCGCCCAGACGCATCGCGGACTGCACCGCGCGCTTCATGGCGCGGCGGAACGCCACGCGGCGCTCGAGCTGTTGCGCGATGTTTTCGGCGACGAGCTGCGCGTCGATTTCCGGCTTGCGGATTTCGATGATGTTCAGATGAACTTCGCTGCCGGTCATCTTCTGCAGATCCTTACGGATCACTTCGATGTCCGCGCCCTTCTTGCCGATCACGACGCCCGGACGGGCGGTGTGAATGGTGATGCGGGCCTTCTTCGCCGGACGCTCGATGATCACGCGCGCGACGCCGGCCTGAGCCAGACGCTCTTTCAGATATTCGCGGATTGCGATGTCCTGGTGCAGGAGCGTCGCATACTGACCGCGGTTCGCGTACCAACGCGAGTCCCAGGTACGGTTGATGCCGAGGCGCAGCCCGACCGGATTGACTTTCTGACCCATTAGGCGGTCTCCCTCTTCTCACGCACGACAATCGTGAGATTGCTGAACGGCTTGGTGATGTGTCCGACGCGGCCGCGCGCACGCGGGCTCCAGCGCTTCATGACGATCGACTTACCGACGTAAGCTTGCGCCACGTACAGCTGATCGACGTCGAGCTGGTGGTTGTTCTCGGCGTTCGCGATGGCGGACTCGAGCACGGTCTTCACTTCGATGGCGATGCGGCGCTTGTTGAAGGTGAGCTCGGCCAGGGCCGCTTCCGCGCTTTTGCCGCGGATGAGCTGGGCCATCAGGTTGAGCTTGCGCGGGCTGACGCGGATCGAGCGCGAGAAAGCCCGGGCTTCATTTTCGCCGACGCGGCGCGGAGCGTTTTTCTTGCTCATGACTTAGTCCTTCTTGGGCGAAGCGCCCGGGGCCGCGGCTTTTTTATCGCCGGTGTGGCCATAGAACGTACGGGTCGGCGCGAATTCGCCGAACTTATGACCGATCATGTTTTCGGTGACGAGCACCGGAACATGCTTATGACCGTTGTGCACACCGAACGTCAGACCGACGAACTGCGGCAGGATCGTCGAACGACGCGACCAAGTCTTGATCACTTCGTTACGGCCGGAGCCACGAACCGTCTCGGCTTTCTTCAAGAGATAGCCGTCGACGAAAGGACCTTTCCAAACTGAACGTGCCACGTTCGCTCTCCTTAAGCTTTCTTCGCCAGGTGACGGCTGCGCATGATCAAGTTCTGCGTACGCTTGTTATTGCGCGTGCGCTTGCCCTTGGTCGGCTTGCCCCACGGGGTGACCGGATGACGGCCGCCCGAGGTCTTACCTTCACCGCCGCCGAGCGGATGGTCGACCGGGTTCATCGCGACACCGCGCTGGTGCGGCTTGTAACCCAGCCAGCGCATACGGCCGGCCTTACCGAAATTGATGTTCTGATTGTCCGGGTTGGACACGGCGCCGACGGTGGCCATGCATTCCGCACGGACCAGACGCAGCTCGCCCGACGAGAGGCGGAGCTGGGCGTAGCCAGAGTCCTTACCGATCAGCTGCGCGTAGCAGCCGGCCGAACGGGCCATCTTGCCGCCGCCGCCGAGCTTGAGCTCGACGTTGTGCACGATGGTGCCGACCGGCATGTTCTTGAGCGGCATCGCGTTGCCCGGCTTAATGTCCGCGGTTTCGGCGGCGATGATCTTGTCGCCGGCCTTTAAGCGCTGCGGGGCCAGGATGTAAGCCTGCTCGCCGTCTTCATAGCGGATGAGCGCGATGAAGGCGGTGCGGTACGGGTCGTATTCCAGGCGTTCGACGGTCGCGACGACGTCGCGCTTCTTACGCTTGAAATCGATCAGACGGTAACGGCGCTTGTGACCGCCGCCCATGAAGCGGCTGGTGATGCGGCCGGAGTGGTTACGACCACCCGTCGAGTGCATGCCTTCCGTCAGTTCCTTGACCGGCTTGCCCTTGTGCAGGTCCGAGCGGTCGACGAGGACGGTGCCGCGCAGCGACGGCGTAATCGGATTATATGACTTCAACGCCATGGCTTAGAGTCCCGTGGTCACGTCGATCGACTGGCCGGCGGCCAGCGTCACGATGGCTTTCTTCACATCGCTACGGCGACCCGGACGGCCGCGGAAGCGCTTCAGCTTGCCCTTGGTGATCAGCGTGTTCACGGCAGTCACCTGCACCTTGAACAGCGTTTCGACCGCGAGCTTGATCTGCGGCTTGGAGGCATCGAGCGGCACGCGGAACACAAACTGGTTGTGCTCGGAAGCCATCGTCGCCTTTTCCGTGATCATCGGCGCGCTGATGAAGTCATAGAGCGCGGCTTCGTTCACGGCCGGGGCCGACTTCTTCGCGGCCTTTTTGGCCGGCTTCTTTTCCGCGGGGCTCATTTCAGGCGCTCCTCAAGCTTCTCGAGCGCCGCTTTCGTCAACACCAGGGTGTCGCGGCGCAGGATGTCGTACACGTTCGCGCCCTGGCTGGGCAGCACGTCGATGCCCGGGATGTTGCGGGCGGCGCGGGCGAAGCCCTCGTCCACCTGGGCGCCGTCGATGATCAGCACCGACTTCCAGCCGAGCTTCTTGAACTGAGCGTCGAGCTTCTTGGTCTTGGCGTCCTTGCCGCCGGCGGCGGATTCGATCACCACGAGCTTGCCATCCTTCGCTTTCGCCGAGAGGGCGCTCTTGAGGCCGAGGGCGCGGATCTTCTTCGGCAGGCTGAACGCATGGCTGCGCACGACCGGTCCGAAGATCACGCCGCCGCCACGCATCTGGGCGGAACGGAGCGAACCCTGACGGGCCGAACCGGTCCCCTTCTGCTTGTACGGCTTCTTGGTGGTGCCGCTGACTTCGCTGACGACCTTGGTCTTGTGCGTGCCGGCCTGACGCTTGGCGAGCTGCCAGCGCACGACGCGGTGCATGATGTCGCCGCGCACTTCGGCGCCGAAGATGGCGTCCGAAACGTCCACGGAGCCGACGTTTTTCTTATCGAGATTGATGATGTCCAGCTTCATGGCCGTTAGTCCTTCTTGGCCTTCAGACCGGCCGGCAGCGGAAGGTCCTTCGGAAGCTTACGCTTCACAGCGTCCTTCACGAGCACGTAGCCGCCCGGGTTGCCCGGAACTGCGCCTTTGACGAAAATGAAACCCTTAGCTTCGTCGATCTGAACGACCTGCAGGTTCTGGGTGGTGACACGCTCGACGCCGAGGTGACCGGCCATCTTCTTGCCCTTCCACACTTTACCCGGGTCCTGACGCTGACCGGTCGAGCCGTGGGAACGGTGAGAGATGGACACGCCGTGCGAGGCTTCGAGACCGGAGAAGTTCCAGCGCTTCATCGGACCCTGGAAGCCCTTACCGACCGTCGTGCCCGTCACATCGACGAACTGGCCCGTGACGAAGTGCGCGGCCGAGAGTTCGGCGCCCACATCGATCATCTTGTCCGCATCGACGCGGAATTCGACCAAGCGGCGCTTCGGCTCGACGTTCGACTTCGCGAAGTGGCCACGCGTCGCCTTATTGACGCGCTTGGCCTTCTTGGCGCCGATGCCGAGCTGAACAGCCGTATAGCCGTCCTTTTCCTTGGTACGCTGAGCGATCACCTGCACGCCGTCGACCTTGAGAACGGTGACGGGCACATGATTGCCGTCCGCGGAGAACACGCGGGTCATACCCACTTTTTGTGCAACTAAACCGGAACGCATATGTCCCACCTTCGAGCGATTCTTAGAGCTTGATCTCGACGTCAACGCCGGCGGCGAGGTCGAGCTTCATCAGCGCGTCCACCGTCTGCGGAGTCGGATCCACGATGTCGAGCAGTCGGCGATGAGTCCGGATTTCGAACTGTTCACGCGACTTCTTATCGACGTGCGGCGAGCGGTTCACGGTGAACTTCTCGATACGCGTCGGCAGGGGAATAGGACCGCGCACTTGCGCGCCCGTGCGCTTGGCGGTGCTGACGATTTCCTTGGTGGATTGGTCGAGCACGCGATGATCAAACGCCTTGAGGCGAATGCGAATGTTTTGATTGTCAATCATGGCCTATACCCAAAAGTGAACGGCATCCGCCTCAGCGGCGAATGCCGTTGATCTCAATTTACTCGATGATTTTAGCGACGACGCCCGAACCGACCGTACGGCCGCCTTCGCGGATGGCGAAGCGCAGGCCTTCATCCATCGCGATCGGGGCGATGAGGTTCACCTGCATTTCGATGTTGTCGCCCGGCATCACCATTTCCGTACCGGCCGGAAGCTCGATCGTGCCGGTCACGTCCGTGGTGCGGAAGTAGAACTGCGGACGGTAGTTCGAGAAGAACGGCGTGTGACGGCCGCCTTCGTCCTTCGACAGGATGTAGCAGCTGCACGAGAACTTCGTGTGCGGCGTGATCGAACCCGGCTTGGCCAGAACCTGGCCGCGCTCGACGTCTTCACGCTTCGTGCCACGCAGCAGCGCGCCGATGTTGTCGCCCGCCTCACCCTGATCGAGCAGCTTGCGGAACATTTCAACGCCCGTCACGACCGTGGTCTGCGTCGGCTTCAGGCCGATGATCTGCATTTCTTCGCCGACCTTCACGATCCCGCGTTCAACGCGGCCCGTGACGACCGTGCCGCGGCCAGAGATCGAAAACACGTCTTCGATCGGCATCAGGAACGGCTTGTCCTTCGGACGCGCCGGCTGCGGGATGTTTTCGTCGACAGCCTGCATCAGCTTCAAGATCGCCTGCTTGCCGAGCTCTTCGTTCGAGTTCTCAAGAGCCGCCAGCGCCGAGCCGCGCACGATCGGGATCTTGTCCCCCGGGAATTCGTACTTCGACAGAAGTTCGCGAACTTCGAGTTCGACGAGGTCCAGAAGTTCCGCGTCGTCCACCATGTCGCACTTGTTCAGGAACACCACGATCGCAGGAACGCCGACCTGGCGCGCCAGCAGGATGTGTTCGCGCGTCTGCGGCATCGGGCCGTCGGCGGCCGACACCACCAGGATCGCCCCGTCCATCTGCGCCGCACCCGTGATCATGTTCTTCACGTAGTCCGCGTGGCCCGGGCAATCGACGTGCGCGTAGTGGCGGTTCGTCGTTTCATACTCAACGTGCGCCGTCGAGATCGTGATCCCGCGCGCCTTCTCTTCAGGCGCCTTGTCGATCTGGTCGTACGCCGTGAACGTCGCGCCGCCCGTCTCCGCGAGGATCTTCGTGATCGCCGCCGTCAACGACGTCTTGCCGTGGTCAACGTGACCAATCGTGCCGATGTTGCAGTGCGGCTTATTCCGCTGGAATTTCTCTTTAGACATGGCTCACTCCGTTCTCTGGACTGAAATTCTTCTGGGCTAATTAACCGGCCAACTTGGCCTTGATTTCGTCGGACACGTTGCTCGGCACCTGTTCGTAGTGGTCGAACGTCATCGTGAACTGGGCGCGGCCCTGGCTCATCGAACGCAGCGTGTTGACGTAACCGAACATGTTGGCCAGCGGCACCATCGCGGTGATGACGCGCGCGTTCGCGCGGCTGTCCATGTTGTTGATCTGACCGCGACGGCTGTTCAGGTCGCCGATGAT
>JGI24216J29974_1012519_pt1 | contig 11908 bp, 14 predicted proteins | sample EnhBioin_Aerobic_2_FD_29974 | JGI IMG/M metagenome (IMG submission 29974) | reverse complement strand
GTCAGTAAGTAAACATCATTTATTTTCCATTTCAAAACCAGTACTTCAAGTGCGATGGCACTTCTCCACAGTTACTCACCAATTCAGCTGCTTAAATCAATTTTCTGGTCTTATCCAAATTCTGATTCATATCATTCAATCTTTCAGCAATGAAACTTTCCTGCTTTGAAGATCTGAAAGCCACACTTAAATCCTTATGCATCATTTGCAAATATTTCTTGAAGTTAAACTTCTCATTGTTTAATGCATCAATCGTTGCAGAAAATGCTGGTAAAATACAAGCATTCAATAAAGTTTTGTCCAAGAATGTCAGTAGATTTCGGCTCAATCTCAATGAGAATGGAGAAACTTTTGAATCTTCAAAGTTAAACTTTAACGAGTTAACGTAAATCGAACCATTCTTCATATCAAATGATAAGTTTTGTAACCCAGTTTCAATTCCAAGAACGTAATGGAGAGCACAGATTGTTCCATACTGGTAAGCAAAGATTTTTCTGAAACTGTTGTATTCATCGTAATTTGAAGCTTTTTGAACAAAGTAATCTTTCATTACAGTCTTAGGAACAATTTCTTTCATTCTCTTATTGATGGATTTAAACAAATCATTTTTGGGTAGTTTAGAGTTTGCAGTGAATGATTTGTCGCTTTCTGGATAATCTGCTCCATAAGATGTCTTATTGTTAAGGAATTAAGCCAAAATGTCATTCATCGTAACTTGGGATTTTGAGCTTTTGACAATGGCAAAGTCTTACTGAGCGTAGATTTTTCTTGTTTATAAAATCTTGAGTTTCCTAATCGCTGATTATTTCCAAAATCCAAGCTGATTGTGAGCGATTTCCAATAATTGTGAGGCAATCATATTGGAATATTCAGAACTTTCTAAAGATGAGATCATTTATTTTTTATCTGGTTTGGGATATCTCTCCAATCTGTAACGATATTCTTTTCCATCAGTTCCCAATAAAGTGATAACTTTGCATTGAAGACCATTAAATGTCTCACTTTCGATTCTTTAATCAATCTGACTGATGAAAGGAATCATAACTTCTTCACAATCGCCCTTGTAGGTCTCATACAGTGGAATTTGAACCTCAGCAAAGCATCTTGATAAGTAACCCATTGTTGATATACTCACAGACTCTTGATTTCTTAATTGTAGAATTCCGGTCATGAAGTTTTCTAACTTTGTAACAATGTTGTAGTTTTGTTTCTTTCCATTCATGTAAGTTTCTTTAAGTACTTTAAGATCAGATCCTCTGAATAAGGGTTTGAAAAGGTAGAATATCTTTTGAGGGAACAAAATGTAAATTTTAGTAATGATTTATGCGACAACTATTGATATCTTTTCTCCTGTTTCTGTCAATTTCATAAGTTGTGGTACCCATAAGATCAAATTTTTGTAAGGAATTGATTCTAAAGCTCCCTGAAGAGTCTTTACTACAGAGTCATCATTTGCCAATTATTTTAAGATGCTGATAATTGGAGATAAAAGAAGACGAGTCTTTTTACATTTGTATCTGAGAGCATAAGGGAAAACAGAAATGGCAGCCTTGGCCCAGGAAGGTTTTTTAGTTTTTTCATAAGCCTTGATACACATGACCATCCAGTCTCTCCACATGGAAAGAAGATGTTGTTAGACTCCTTTAAGATTTTCGAGATAGATTTCGTTAGCTTCCTCAAAATATCCATCTTTGACATAAACTTTAGCTTTCAACCTCATAAGTTACAATTTTTGTAATTTGATCAACTCTTCGTCCCTATGAGAGCCTTGTTCTCTTGTAATTTCTTTAAGCGCATTTTCGACCATTTGTAAGGCTTTGGGATGGTCCTTTTCGAGATCAAAGGCATAGTAGAATTTTTCCTTCTCTTTTAAGAAAATTTCATCAAGGTATAAAGAATTCGATGGTTGGGAAAGTGTCTGAGATTGGTAAATGTTGAAAGTTCTTTGTTGTTTACAGAGTTTTAGTTTGTTCCATTCAATGTCAGTGTAAGGAATGAGTAATTTTTCTGTTGCTGTTTGCATATTAGTATGGGTATGGTTGGATGATTTAAGGACGGAGTCAAGTAAATGGAGCATTTTGCTTTTCATGAAGTCATAAATCATGATTCTTTGACCCAAAATAGCATGCCAAGTGGACATGTCTTCATTTTTGTTTGGCATTCTTTCTCTCCATGAGTTAATTTGAGTATAAACAGATTGCACTACTTTGGTCAAGGCATCAACTAACAAAGGATGTTATGGACTTGATGTAAAACTTTACTCCTTGATTTTTTCTCCCTCTTAGAGTTCTAAAAGACACTAAATTTTGACTAACATTTTGTTTTGATTCATGACGGCATTTTTAGGGAAACTCAACCATTCTAACAAACTGTAAAGAAGTGAGATGTTCAATTATTTGTTAGGATTGGTAGCGGATTACAAAAAGTTAAGGATTGATTTGCCATAAAAGTAAGGGAACTGTCTGTTGTTAAGTTGTTCTAAATGAGTCAAAATGTCAGTTATTTTTCCTTTCTGTCCTTTTGAATAAAACAAGTAATCAATCTTGCCTTACATATCTAATGGTTCATTTCTTTATTAAAGAATCTCATCCCATTTGTCCAAATTTTTGTAACATTACTTTGAGATGTCTGCGATGTAATTATCCTGAAGTAATTCTTATAAGGTTGCAATTGATTCTTCATTTGCGTCATCATCAGAAACGATCATTCTTTGGAGTTTATTGGATTGAAGTTCATTAATGATTCTCAATGATTCAACGTATTTTCTTTGTTGCAATAACGCCAATGATTTCTGAATTTCAGAACTGTCTGAAACCAACATTCTGTAACCATTTATCAGATCACTGTCTCCGTAGGCTCTGTATACAAAGTCTAACAACACGTAACATTCTTAAGTTTTTCCTTTTTCCAACTGCTCGACTAATAATCCCCATTCACTTATTTTTGTAGCAATCATGTAAAGTTCGTTTGCATTCAAACATTGGAATTCTTGAATGGCAATCTTCAAAAGTACAGATCCCCAAATTTCATTGTAAGATCCTGTCAATAAATACTCTTTCAAAATTCGAGGGAAATTCTTGGTATGAGGCAATAATTTGGTTGTTGAGGCTCTGATAGTGTTTGAAATGTTGGTAACATGATGAGTTGAATAATGTTAAACTTTTAAAAAGTTTCTAAAATGCTTGTGGAAATCAATTGTGGATTAAGCACCAAAAATTCTTGCAGACACTTTGTATGATTTGATAGCTCTCTTATACAAGTACATCGTCAAGAAAATCATAATTTCATCGCCTTGAAGATATTCTTCAGCACAATTTAGCTCCTTGTAATCTTAAAAGAGACTGGAATAAATTTCAATTCCCATATTTTCATAAGATTTGTTTAAAATTTCTAAAACTTGATTAATTAAGTCACCCTCAACAATTTTGACTGCGTAAAGAACAAAGACTTTAACTTTTTCAAGGAACATTTGCCTAAGTTCTCCCATTTTATCCAAATGACAAATAAATGTGCATAAGAAGCTGAAATAAATTTTTGTTGTAATTTCTTCGTAAATCCTTTCATTAATGTTGTAATTTTGATCAGATGGCTTGGATTTTCTTCTTTCAAAATGCTCATTAAACTTGTTATTGTCTTCAAAGAGTAAGAAGAATATTTTGTTGGTTGGGTAAGATATGAGTGGAATATCACGATATCTTTCAGGAACAAGTGAGTCTTTGAAAGCATTGGGACCAATAAACATACATTTGAGGATGTTTATGACTTCAATTTTAAGTTAAGGATCAGGTATTTTTTAGTAAATGGAAACAAAGATGTCTAAAGTATTTGTCTTATCCTCAATATGACTGATACAGTTGAACTTTGAAGCAAGAATTCTGATAAGAATGACAAACAATGGTCTTCTGGTGCTGTAACTTTTAATATTTTCTTTTTCATAATTTTATTCATAAGTATTGATATTATCTTCCTTCACGAGGTCAACGTTAATTTAAAGATCCTTTTCAAGCATTTATTGAAGTGAACTTTCCATCAAAGGAGGGAGTTCAAATACTCTTGAAGGACTGTTATTTTTCGAAGATGTTTCGAAACCTTTTTCGAACATTTTCTTTAATGATGAAGCGACTTGTTTAATGTAATTAAGATGAGGTTAAACAAGTTTAGGATCCATTTCGTAGAGTATTTTAAGGAAACTAATTGCAACCTAAACTTCAATTTTTTTCATTGGAATGCTTCTTTGACTTGTTGCTGCTGTACGTGATCTGTTACCTGTGATGACATGATATTCAAAACCGTCTCTGATGTACTGATGGATCTCTTGCATTAATTTTTGACTCTCCTCATGACCTTAATTGGCCAAAGCAATTGAAACCAATCTTTTTACGATTGTACACAATAAATGAAGAAGGTAAATGTTGTTCATTGTGAAGATTGTTGTACCTGAAGATGGAGGAGGTTGAGGATGTGTGGCTGTAGTACCAAATCTTTGAGGTGAAATTTGTCCTCCTAACTCCAAAAGCTTGAAAATCATTGTTAATTGTGGCAATAATTTAGCATCTGGTTCATAACTGATCAAAATGTTGATAATGTTCAACAGTGTGTAATGGAATCTTAAAGGCATTTATGGACTCATTTGAGGATTTATACTTTGAGCTCCTTTAAGTTTGTTCACATTAATTTTTATTGATTCAAATTTCTTCTTTGTATGTGGCCATAAGATCAAAGTCTTTTTCAACAAATATAATGATCTTTTCATTATTTCTTTGTCATCTTTGTCATTGCTATTGTTTAATGCTACTTTAATGAAGAAATTCAAACAAATTTAAGCTGCTCTGTCAGTGTTTGAGTCTTTATTGACCTCATCAATGAATTGTTACTTGTCTTCAATGGAAAGTTTTTGACTCAATTTTTGTTGTGCTTACTTGAATTTCCATTCAATGTAAATAAATGACATGTCGCTTGCTATTTTCTTGATCAAAGGATTGGAAGATGTTGGATTGTTAGCCACCATAAGCCATTGCATTGAGTTGACCATTTGTGTTTCAAACTTGTTTTCTTTGAATTTGTGGAAGATAGCATGATTTTTAACAACGATTTACCAAAATCTGACCAACCTGTTAGGTTCGCTTGATTATTAATGAACAGCTTTAAGTGACCATTCAATCCAGTTTCCATTGGCACTTGTAGGTTTGTTATCCCAATAAGGTATTAAGATGTTTAAAGATTTCTTGATTAAGGCACCAATTTAGAAATCACCTTGACTTAAACCTTCTAATCCTCGAATCAGAGTGAGGTAAAGTCCGAGGGCTCTTGTATGATCGAAACCTTCAAAGACGCGAATGTAGTTACTAGTCCATACAAAGGCATAATTTTTAATGATTTTGTCTTAAATTCTTAGCAATCCCCAAACAGTAAGAAGCATATTATTTCTGTAAGTTTATGGAATGATATCTTTGTACGAGCCTAACATCAAGTTAGTAATCTGAAGAACTTCAATTGCTACTCTGTAAGTGTAAGAGATTTGCTTTGGAGATGAGTTTGGATTACCCTTGATATAAAGATTTCTTGGATTGAGACATAATTTAATGGTTTAGGCAATGGCTTTCATCATTTATTCGTCGTTCGTGATGATGGCTCTTTCTTCTTGGGGCATTCCAACTTCGATAAGGATCAAATGGTAAATAATGTTTTGACTTATGCCAAGGATTTTCTATACATCACTGATTTGTTGAGATTTTAAAATGGCCAAAAACTCAAGCATGATTCTTCTCTTTGTTTGTTTTGATATCTTTTCATACAAGTGTTATTTCAAGTATCTTCGTAAAAAGTGTAAGTCAATCACAGATCTTAATTTGAACAATGACACTAAACTGAACAAAGCCTTAATGTCTTCAGTGTTCTGTTTGCAATATTCAAGCAATATCTTTGATAACAAAATCAATTAGTTTCTTTCATTCCATTCTTTTTCACTTTCCCTTCTTTCTTAGAATTTTTTAGATTTGTATTCGACCATAACATTTATTTAGTTTCCAATACGTTCGGCCAATGAGATGTTGCCCTTCAGCCATCTGTTTGATTTTTTAGCCAAAGAATAAATGATGTCTAAAAATATGTAATAATCTCTCTTCTTAGTTTTTGCGTATTCATTAAAGCTCTTTTAAATGTATCCTGTTTATCGGGTCAATTTTTCTCTTAATGGGAAAGACTCATCTAATTTTATCAGTTACAAAAAACTTTATAAATCCAGTTATCTTTCTTGTTAACTTACAAAAATGGCTTCTCCAGAGAGCTTTTCACACATTGTATTAAAAACTTTTGCCAATGTCTTTTTTATGTAAACTGTTATTGTATGTTTACCTAATTTTGGTGTGAAGAATTTTGATATGTTTGTTATGTACTTGAAAATGATTATGATTGAATTCACTGTGTAATTTTGGGAACGATGGTTATGATAAGCATAGGCCAAATGTTGGAAAAGACCAAGGAAATTGGCAATACATTTGACTTCATTTGTAATTTCTGAAAAGTTCATTTGTTTAATACCTGGAACAACTGCCGAAATCGACCTGCTTGTGCTTGTTGCCTCAGCTTATTTGCTTCTGTCCATTTAACGAAGTTTATCAACTAACTTTTGAATCAAAGTAATGTTAAAGCATTGAGTAAGTAACTTAAGAATCTTTTTGAACATTGTCAAAAATGAAGGAGTAAACTTTTTGAATTCAAGCTGAAGACTGATAAGAACTGGACGCAAAATGTGTTTCAATTTATCATCGTTTTGGATCAATTCCTTTGGATGTTCTTAACGTGAGAGTAAGTCTTTGATACATTCATAAGCAGTGTCTCTGACGCTTCTATCAACTCTTCCAACAAGCTCAAACATGGAGAAAATAATTTCAAGTCTTGTTTCAATTAATTTTGAACTTTTTTCTGTCTTCTTTTTTAGAAGCTGCTTTGACACTGTGAATACAGTTTTATTGATTAAAATAGTTTTCAAAAATTTAAGAATCGAAGAAAGTAATCCTCCCCATACTTTGATTTCCATGTCTAAATCTTCAATGTTAAGTCCATATTCTTCATCATCAATGAAAGTATTTGTATTGATATTGAATGTCTGTCCTGGTGGCTGAGGTGGATTTGTTGATGGCATGTTTGGATCACGAGCTCTTTGAGGACCTTGCTGTCCTGGTGGAACTGTAGGAGGAACAGGTCCTTGTTGAGCTGGACCTTGACCTGGAGCGCGTGGAATATTTGGATTGAGTCCTGGTTGTCCTTGATTTGGCTGTTCTAAAATGATTTTAGTGAAAGCATCATAGTTTGCTCCATTCATTGCAATGAGTTATTGAGCGATTCCAATTATTTTTCTGAAATTGTCATTGAATATGACGTTTTCTTCAGCAAATTCTTAATTGTCTTTGATTTTAGTAAGAATTTGGAAAGCTTGATAAAACTCATCTCCGTGTTTGATAGAAATAAGAAGTTCAAAAGTTGCGAATGTGTTTGTAAGAGTTTTCAAAATCTTTTAGCTTTTGACGTATTCTTCGTTCTGTATATGGGAAATTCTTAAGAGACTTTTGATAAGTTGGTTGATAGGATATTTTTTACCTTATTTTTCTTCTCTTGAAAATTCACTGAGTAAGAATCTGGATTGTGATCTTGTTTGTGGACAGGTTTTATCTTCAATATCTTACCATGAAGTATTACCGTAAAGTAATTCGTGAAGCTTAAGATTTGTTTCATTCATGACCATATGAAGGAACATGATTGCAATTTTATGTGCCTCAATTGAGTATCCAACTAAATTTTATAAAATGCAGCTGAAAAATTGTTAACCTCTTTAAGTTTTGAACTCAGTAAGGAATTTTTGTTCATCTTTGAGTAAGAAATTGTAAATTTTTTTAGCAATAATTTATGGGTGCTTGGATATTTTAAGGTTCAAAATATCAGGTAAAGCGCCAACAACAATAAAAGTAGAGTTAAGAATGTCCAAATAAGTCACTTAAAGTATCGAATCTGGAATTAGGTCGATGAGTTCACATAAAGTAGATAGTGCACCATTTTTGAATGGGAGAACATAATTGTAATCTTTTTGGTAATTGTTCAAGTAAACATGATTTGGATTTTTCACCATGATTATTTGGCTTATTAGCAATCTGATGATGTATTAACACGTTTATTCATAAGACTTGGGTATAGGATTTACTTCTTTTAAAGATTGAATCATATCGAGGACAAGTTACCACAAAAACTTCTTTGGTTCTTGTGAAATTTCTTTTATGAAATTATCTTCTCGAGTGATAAGAACTCTTTCACTGATATTTTAGACAATGCATTTCATGTAAAATTTGCTGTATTCTGTCAATCCAACTGTTCTCAATTCTTGTTTTACTGTTTATGCGTGTTATTTAAGACAGCTTTTAACAGTTTATCTCAATTTGGTCAAAATGCTTTGGGAAATGGTTAAGTACTTTGAGCTTAAAGCTAGAATTGAAGAGAAAACAGAGATTATTCTTTCAGCCAATGGATTCATTTTTTACAACACATAAGGCAAAATATCCAATAAAAGTCGGAAACTCTTTTCAATAACTTCCATTGAAATGTAGACAATTGATTGGTAATATGAGTCTAAAAGTTTGTGGAAAACTTAAAGAGCATATTCTATTGAAGGTAGTAAAGAAATATCATATTTTTTTGTTTATTGGAAGTCTTGATAAACCAAAAGGAAGTCTTGTTCATTTTTGTTTTATTAAACTCTTTCTTTCATTTAGAAAGTAAGGTCTCTGTTTCTGGAAAGACATCCTAATTTTGCCAACAATTTTAAAGATAAGCTGCTGAGATCATTGTTAATCTTTTATGGTTTGAGTTAGCCAGCTTTGTATTAACTGACGACCATCTCATAAAGTCTGTTAATAAGTTTATCCTTGACTCCTTCAAGGAAATTGTTGATTTCTTCAGCTGTTGAGTGGGAAATAATGATTTCGAATGTTTTGAGAGTACGAAGCAGATAATTGTAGTCACTCATTAAACAAAGGCAGTGGAGTAAAGGACGAACAATGTACCCTTGTTTGGCAAACTGAATGATATGTTTTGATTTAAGAGGGAGCATAATGACCAATTCTGTAACAATGTCGGCAAGTTCAGGAATACCTGTGTCAAAGAATTTTAAGAAGTTTTACAGAATGTTGATATTTACGAATGTGCTTGATGCTGTGTTAGGAACTTGATTTTGGATGGAGTTCTTGCAGCAAATCGCAAAGAATTATTGGAACAAGGGAGAGGCTGATTCCCTGTTTGAATTGAAAAGAATATTTTTGAACAAGGTTCTCATAAGATGCAAGTAATCCAAACAGAATCTGGAAGTGTGGGCTTTTTTAGTTAAGAATAAAATGATTTGTCTGAAATAATTTCTGATGAAGCTGTCATCTGAGTATCTTGACAAACATCTGAAGGGGAATCTGATCAGTTTTTGAAGTAAAAGAAAATACTCTTGTTTGTAGTCATAAAATTCATGGAAGGGGTCAAGTTGGTCTGAAGTTGATTCCAATCTCAAAATTAAGTTGTATGTCAGTAACTCCACAATGTTCTTATTGAACTGTTGATTTTGTTGGTTACTGCAATATGGTTCGATGAGCACGTGTTGTAGACAGTATTCTGAGCAATTTTTAGCATAAACAATCAAGTTTCTGAAAAATTAGTTCATATTGGGTTCAAATATGTCTCTAAAGTTTACTGGGTCATAAATTTGGGCAAAAATTAACATGAAGTTCTTTAAATGACCTCTTTTGTTTGTCAGTTCTTCAGATGAGTGAATATCATAATTATGGAGAATTTCAAAAATTCTCAAACCATTTTTCAAAATACAAGAAAGAATCTTGCATTGATCACTTGTGAGGCTTTTCTTTCCTTGAACAACATAATAAATTGACTTTAAAGATTGGAGCTCATTGGGAGTGTAAGTTTCAGGATTGTGAATGATAAAAGCCTTTGTGATTTTGTTAGAAAGATTGATACATTTTTCAATGAGTTTGGTTTTTACTTCTTTCATGTAAAGAGTGTAGTTCGTAGATCTAACAGGATGACTGTTGAAACAAAGTTCATCATCTTCCTCATAAATTGTTAGGAATCTGTTTTGAACAGCTGTAAGAGTGAGAAGGGATGAGTCAATGTCTTCGCTGTAGCCTTCGATAAAGTCAACGAATTATTTTTTCCAGTTTTATGATTGAGTTGTGACGTTAAGTGTGCTGAGTTGCATGTGATTGACTTTCATCGGCTCAGGAAGATCTTTTTTGGTTGGCTTACGTCCAAGCTTTTTGGTGACGTATTTATCAATTTCTTAAAAAGTTTCTCTGATTGAGAGGAATTTGAGTGAAGTAGCATGGAGAATTTTGAGAAGAATTTTCATTTTGTATTCATGTATTTTTTTAACCTGAGGTGGATTATTAAGATAATTGGCTTAACCCTGTTATAATCCTTCTGGGAAGAGTTGGTCAATAAAGAAGGTAATCAGATCGATGGATTTCTCCTGAACTGATGGGTAAATGGAGTTGTCAAAAACAGTTTTCATGACTTCCTCGACAAGTTTTTAAATGTTGTTGAAACATTCAATCACTTCTTTACTTTCCTCAGTTAATGTTGGATTTTGAGAGGACAATCTCACGCTCAAAATATTTTGTGGGAAAATATTGTTAATCAAAACATTGGATTTTATGATTTCAATCCAATATGAACAAATTGCATTTTTAGAGTAATCTCCCAAAATCTTCTTCTTTCCAAATATTGTTTCTTAATTCAAAATCTCGTTCATAATTTCAATCGCATCACTTTTTGTAAGCTTTGATTTATCCAAATTAGTGAGTAAAAGTCTAAGTCTGTTAACAATTTCATATCGATTAAGTTGGAAGTCTTATGAACAGTTTTTAAGGAGGTAAATAAAGTTCTTGATGACTTCAGGCACTTTGATGTGTTCAGCTTGGTCAGCAATGTTTTTCTTAAGGTTTTGGTTTGATTTCTTATCTGCTCCTCCTGAATCTTTTTCTGTTCTGAGATTAATGAACAAAAATTGTAATAATTTTGTCATAACAGCAAAGAGTTCGTTATTGAAGTCATAATTAAACTCTTGGTAAAACTCTTCATAAGGAGTCTTTCTCAGAGCAGCAATGATGTTCTCAATGGACTTTCTGATCAGTTCTTTGATTTTTGCATCTTCCTCAGATCCTCTGTTTGTGGTATCAACATAGGCCATGAGATGAATGAACAAATGAGGCACTTGGTTGATGAATTTCAATGACATGTTGTTCTTAAAGACGACCTCCTTTTTGTCTTTTTATTTTTCCTTCTCCTTTTATCTTTCTTCATAAGATTGCCTCCTGTAAATCTTGAATTCCTCCTTCTTGGCGTGTTCAGATAATTTTAACAGGAACTCAGTCTTTTCCTTCAAGAATTCAAACAACTTGATGTAGTGATTCCTGATATCGAGTTGGGGTGCTCCTGGAATTGCTTGGGTGGTATCACTAATTTGTTTGATGAGAGCATCGACAGTCTTACTGGCTTGGATGGCTACATTCTCGTCCTCCTGCTCCAAGAAGTGATACAGCTTATTGAACAAGTTGATATTGTGCTTGGATGAGATGAGATCTCGTTCGAGAATCTCGAGCATGAGGATCTTATCCTTGGGAGATGGTTGATATTTACTAAGAGTGTGAATGATGTATCCAATCATCTTCTCCTTGAAATTCAGCATGTCTGGGGACTTGCTATTCTGCATGTTCTGGCTGTTCTTGGCGTCCTCTAGGAACTTCTTCAAGGCTATGAGGGTCTCATGGGTAAGTCCGGATCCTTCTTAGGTGTCCTTTTTCATCCTCTAGATGAGATCTTCTGGTGTCATTGTTTGACAAATTATAAAAAATTAATATAA
>JGI24216J29974_1024059_pt1 | contig 12003 bp, 1 predicted proteins | sample EnhBioin_Aerobic_2_FD_29974 | JGI IMG/M metagenome (IMG submission 29974) | reverse complement strand
TATTTATATATAATATATATACTAAGTCAGATCTCATGAATCTCTATTCTTTTGTTTTTAGAATCTGAGTTGTAAATAATATATAATAAATAAAATAACAAAAAAGAAAAAATACAAATACAAAAATTAAAGCACATGTTTTAATATATATAATAACTATATATAATATATATGTATAAGTTATGAGTTATAACTGTTGGTAGATTTATCGCTGAGTATTAATGACTCTCAACATAAGTAACTGTTGCTCGCCGTCTTTTTCTCCAATGGCTACAATGGTCTTATTGTGCTTAGCCATTTGCACTTCGATTGGTGTCATGCCAACCGACATGGATGAGATTTGACAACCGTCGTTGAGTCTCCAGAGACCTACCGTGTTGTCTGTTGAGCCTGTGACTACTAGATCATTGTTTGAGACTGATACGCATGTCACCTCTCCTCGATGGCCAGCCAAAACCGAAACGAGGTTTTTAGTATGGACATTCCAAACTTTGGCAGTGTAATCGCTGCTAGCCGAAACAAGATAGTCCTTCTCGGCGGATAGAGCGAGCTGATTGATCTGCCCGAGATGAGCGTGTGAGTCGGGCGGTTCGGAGAAGGAGAGCGTGATCTGGCACTTGTGCAAGTTCCACTGAATGAGATGGCCGCCGCGAGTGCCTGTGACTACTTCGGCGGAGCTGAGCGCGGCCAAGCACTTGGGGTCGGCGTCGAGCGCGATCGACTTTGTCTGAGCAATCTCGCTCGACTTGGCCAGGTCGAACACGACGAAGTTCGTACCCGACTGTTGGTAGCGGCATCCGACTATGGCATGTCGCTCGTCTGGTGTGACCACGATAGACTCGGGCGTGTCGCCTAGTGACAGCGTCGGGTCGGATTTGATCTCCTTCACGAGCTCGTATGTGACTAGGTCGAAGACGCCAACGCTTATGCCTCGTCCGAATCGCTGATTACCAGCCATAAAGATCGAATTGGTGTCTTGAGATAGAGCGAAAACGCAGCATTTAATCTGATGAGACATTTGGATCTGCTTGCCGGTCTGAACGTCCCAGACTTGGAGAGTCTGAATTGGGGTGTCGACACCTACATCGGTAGAGAGACCGACGAGGAGAGTGCCATTGCAGGCGAGAGTAAGGTTGTTGCAGTTGTTGGTGGGCGGCACTGACGTCGTCGAAGTCATCGATCGTATGAGCTGCCCGGTGAGCGTGTCCCATATCTGCGGCGTGCCGATCGACTGGCCTATGATGGCGTACTTGCCGTTCGGCGTCATCGTCATGCATGTGACGTTTGAGAGCTCGTAGTCGGCCGAGTTGGTCGCGTTTTGCGAGAAGAAGAGCGAGCTCATGGCGAGGTCGCGTGCTGATGCGTGATGTGCTGCCGACGATTGTTGCTGAGACGCCGACGACTGGTGATGTGACTGCGATATTGTTGTGCCTCCTCCGCCGTTCGTTAGTGTTGTGTAGACTATTGTGCCACCTCCAGCTCCACCACTAGTCTGCTCATACATCTCCATAGTCTCATTAACAGTCTGATTGTAAATAGGTTGCGGATAATAAGTATATCCCATATCAAGAGCGTCTTTAGCATGGAACTCCTCTTGCCGAGTAATGAGTGGCACTTCTTCGCGGGTTCTAGCGGTTGTGTTGAGCTCATACGACTCATTAGTCGTGTTGGTCGTGCTCGTGAACATATTATGCACCTTGGTAGCCACTGGGACTGGCGGGGCCGGTCGCGGCGGCAAAATGCACATACCATCTGAACACTTTCTAGCGGCGATCGCAGCCGCAAGTAGAGCGAGCAAAATGCCCGAAATGATTGCTAGTATGAGACCGATGGGCGCCTCGACCACTCGACCGCGTGCCGGTATATATTTGCCTGGTGGCGAAATCAACGGCACCGGTGGCGTGTCGTTTCGCTTCACACAAGCGTACTCGATCTCTAGATATTCGTAATAGCCTTCGAAACATGAACATGAGTCGCCAACTTGGAAAGAATAGTGAGGACAAATGCTAAACTCGCAAACTTGTTCACTCTTATGATAGCCAAGCGGACAAATTTGTGTAGTAGGCAATGGTCTTGTGCGATTGTGTTTGACATCGATATCGATAACGATATATCGGTAGTCGACCATACCAACATCAGCATGTTGCGTACCATAGTCGAGAACGTAGTGTCCGTTGAAGAACATTCCAGTCAAGATTCCATAATAGCAGTACGTATAGCTCTCGCGTGACGTCTGCACAGCACCGACATACACAAACGTTTGTGATTTAAAGACGCATTGATCTGGGCTTGCCTTGAGCGTGAACTTGGCCTGGTCGAAATTGTCAACTCGCAATGAGATAACGTTGTTCTCTCGCGTGAGCTTCAGTACATGATAAGTGTTGTCGTTGAGCCGCTTTTCGACACTCGGTCGGTACGTAAAGATCTCTTCTTGGCCGGCTAAGCTAGCATGCACGTGGATGGCGCCACCGTTTAGACGTATCTCCATGTATTGTTGCTCACCTTCGATGCGTACTAGTAATGCTTCTGCGTCTGTTGTTGTGAAGCCGAACGCGAGACGGTCTGACGCCTGATTGCGTATAACAGGGTTTATGGCATACTTTATGAAGCCGCAGCCTTTGTTTCCTTTGCCGAAGAAGAAAAAGTTGGAATTGTCTTTGCATTGAGGACCAGAATAAGAAGTCATCTCACAATTGCAAGAGACCTGTCCGCCATTTATAGTACACTCTCCATCATGACTACACGACTCGGACGAACAAGACAGATCGGCGCAACCTTGATGCACAGTTGAGCATGTATTTATTAAACTCGAGTACAAATTAGGCGCGTCGTTGTTGATTTCAATAGAGGCCAAGCAGCCTGTGAATCCTTCAGTGCTGAGCACTTGTTTACTGTAGCGTTGGAAGTCCGGAACAGCGCCACCGACGATGAACGACTCGAGTTCTCCTAGAGGCGGATTACTTGTGCCGATATCGACGAGTTGCTCCTTGAAGTTGTCGATCTTCATGGCGAACTTCTGTCTATCGAATCGTCTAATAGTGACCTCGTGCCAGTTGCGATCGTTGAGGAGCTGCTCGGAGACGAGCTCCTTGGTACCACCGCCGAGATCGAGCAAGAAGCGCACTTTTCCACCGCGTAGCTCCAGCGCCATGAAACGATGCTCTTTGCCACGTCGGAAGAGAATTACTCCGTCCGACTGGCTAGTCTTAAAGTACAAGTGCAAATTGAATCGCTCTCCGGAGAAGACACGTGGCAGAGTAATGGGACACGCGCTCGTGAATGTGATCTGATGATGTAGCAAGAGCGAGTTCTCACCAGGGTCGGCATTGCCACCAATGGTCTTGGCCCACGAGGAGACTCGGCCACTTAAGTGGTAGGGCAGAAGATCCTCGCCGTTGAGGCGCACGTTCTGAATCCAGCCGATGAAGTTCGGGTACTCTTGCAGTAAGCTAACACTTCGTATGCCGCCGACAAGCACTTGCTCGTATCGAATAGTGCCGAAATCGGCGCCTAGATCGTCCTGTACTGAGTATCTCTGTTTCTCGGCATCTATGACCTCGACGTATACGGACGGGCCGTGTCGCCGCAGGATCACTGTGTGCCACTTGTTGTTGTTGAACTGGTGCTGGTCACCGACAAAGATGGCCTTATCGTTCTTGCTGCGGTCATAGACGCACTTGACTCGGCCGTCTTCTAGTGAGATAGTAAGAGCCGGCTCTTCCGACGACTTCTTAAGCACGAAGAGCACACCGTTGCGAAGTCGGGTTCGGAATCGTAGCGTTACTTCTTCAGCCGATGAACTTGCTGGTTCGATTAACGTAAAGTCGATCGAATGCGAGCCGTTGAATGAGAGCGTCGACGCCGATTGGTCGCATTTCGGGCCTGTGAACGATATGGCGTCGCAGTTGCAATATGTGCGGCCGTAGCCTTCAACGCATTCGCCTTGATTCATGCACTTTGACCCAGCTCTAGCGCATTGTCCTCCAGCGCTCTCAGCACAACCACGCTCAATAGTCTGTCTGGATTCGGGCGCTGCCTGATCATACAAGTCGACCTCACGCTCGTTTACTCTAAATCCACCGACGCATCCAATGAAGCGAGCTTCTCTAGCGAGCCACAAATCAGCGGGCATTTGCGAGCTCAAATTACCCGCATTAAATTGGACTGAAGCCAACTTAGGCTCACCAGCTAGCTTAACTCTAGAAGAGCTATCATCGCATGAGAACGTCAACGTTGGCGTCGGATTCGTACTCATTTGAACAGGATAGTCACCTAACTTGGTGTGTTTTAACTCAATTCGATGCCATTTGTTGTCGTTTAGGGCTTTCGGCGAGCCACAATGCACTCGAGTTGGTCGTTCGCGACTCGATGAGTAGATTAGCAACGAGGCTGAGCCATTGACTAGTTCGACTGCCATAAATGACGATGTCGTGAGTGAGAGCGATTGTTTAGCCGATGTGATTGACGGCGCGATAAATGCTAATAGACCACCATTTTCACTTGTTTTAAACCAGAAGCTGATATTTGAGTTTTGATCGAAATTAACCTTGTCCAATTTGAGGAACGAGTTCTCCCTGAGCGTAACAGCGCCACGATCAGGCTGTTGTCGTTGATTTCCGCCTCTCTTATTAGCCTGTGTCCAGTGAACGACTCCTTCGGTCAATACACTAACATCACCGTTATTGAGCCTATCTATCAAATCGACTCGACCAGAACTGCTGCTGCTATACACAATATTCTGTATACGTCCTCTAAAGTTCTTCAATTCGTTGAGTTTGAATTTCGGTTTATCGTCGCCAGTTCGCACACATCCAACGTGGAATGGCGCGAGTTTGTTGCTGCGACGAGTCAACGGCAACTCTTGTCGATATTTTCCATCGAGCTCAATGTCAACCTTTTGTTCACTCTTCTCTAGCCGGATTTTGTGCCATTGTCCGTCGTTGAAGGCGATGCCACGCTCGGAAACGGCGCGAGAGATTGAGTCATCCTTATTTCGTATGCTTATCGACGGACCTTGTGTGTGTATGACGAATTCAGAGCCTGGTGAGTCAAACAACACTGCTTGATCCGATTGCGTCTTGAATGAGAACTCGAGCGATTCGCTTCCCGACTCGGATTTCTCTCTAGGGTGGTATTTTATACATCCGTTGCTATTCAACTGCAAAAATGTAGTATCCGTCTCTTGTGTTGACTGTGAAGATTGTGTTGGCTTTTGCAGGAAAATGAGCTGATTCACGCCATGTCTCGAATTATAGCAGCCAGCTTCGACGTTAAACAAAATGCCAGTATTTGCCCAATTGATCAATCGGTTGTTTATTACAATATTTCGAACACATCCTCGGAAGCTTCCAAAAGTCTCTCTCTTAATATCACTGTTATCACCAAAGACAATAGCAGACTCTTCGTTCCAATAGTTTATAGGGAAACGAATTTTGGAGCTGAAGTCATCATCCAAGACAAAAGAGCCGACCGAGTCACCGAGCAACATAAACTCGAGCTTATGCCAGTTGCCATCGTTAACACGGGTCTTTGGATGCGGGAAGAGGCGCTGGAACCTATCGTAATAGACCGAAGGAGGTACCGAAGTGTCGCCATTCGGGACACGATGCGGACTGAGAACGCTCTCCAAATAGCCTTCGTTAGTGACAACTATTGCGAAGTAGCTCGAGCCCGACTCAGTCGAGAAGACAAGTCCTTGTTCGTTGGCAATATCTACTCTGAACTCGAATGAAATGCGGCCAACTTTCGCCGAGTCCCACTTCTCGAGACGAGCTGAACTCTTTGACGAACGGAACGAGATCGGCTTCGGATCAGAATGCACCTGAGAGACAAACTGAGGTCGGAACTCGACGTAGTTCTCGTATGTGAATCTTGCGTCTTCCGAGTACTGCAAATCGTCAAATGAATATGAACGACCATCGTGGACATAAACCACTTGGCTTATGTCGCCGCTGAAACGTTTCGGAGTCCTATCATCGATACAATCGCGACCAAAAACAACTCCGTATTTCTTCGTGTTGACAAATGGTATATCGCTATCGTGTTGTAGGGTAGCCTGTTGAGATGAGTCGCTGCAGCTCATCGTTATGTGACCGCGATTCTTTTTCACTAGACTCACTCGATACCATTTCTCTTCTGAGTTTGCTCCATTTTCGCCACCACGACTAGCACCTAGTGGACATTCAGTGGTTTTGAGCACTCGGCGCGACTTGGCGTCAGACACGCTGAGCACGACTTTGCGATCTTTGAGATCGACTCGAAGAGCCAAATTGTCGTCACGTGAGCACACGAGGTTTCCATCTGATTTGGGTTGGAATTGGAAAGAGAGTTCGGCTTGTCGAGCCGTTGGCAAGTACGGGATAAATTCGATATCGCCAGAGTTTGGACCTTTGAATGTCCACACAGATCGTTGGTCTTTGGCGTCCAAATCTTGTAGCTTTAGTTGAATATCACGATTACAATAGTCGGTGTCACAGCATTGAATGGCATATCGAGTTGGGTCTTGACTACGACAAAGTGACGGATCGCCAGCTGGCTCAAGTTGATCTCGGCTAAAACACCTTAGATAGCGTTCAACTACACCGGAACTATTGCGCCACAAAGAAGAATAGCAAACACCGTCGGTTTGACATTCATTGCTTGAGTCCACCGGAGGATCCGAGACGCATCGAAGTCTTGATCCTTGTTCAACGTAGGACTTGAGAACTACATGACCTTCACAGGTCACTCCTGGTATTGCGCTGTCTTTTGCCGACGCCAATATATCGTATTCGACGTTCGAATATTTCACATAGACGTCTTTAAGATTTCCGTGTAGATTATTAGCCTCTTTGCCGTGAGATGCTCCAAAATATAAACGTCCAGCTCCGAATAGGTCAAACTCAAACGGAATATATTCAGTCGTTATTTGGTCGTCGATGCGAACAATAAGCTCTTGTCCCTTTTGCTCGAGCAGCAAACGATGCCACTTGCCATCATTATAAGCACCACGTGAGCCCAAATTGGAGTTTCTCAGACCCTTTAGATCGATCATGGGCTGACCATTGCTCAAATAGATACGCAACGATCGATCAGGGTGATAGATCGAGACAAGATCTTGATCCTGATCGCGTAAATTGGTGACGCGGAAGCTGAATCGGATCTGATCGCGACCACTAGCACCCGAGGGTTGTGCACCAGCTTCGTAGGCGTGATAGACGACAAAGCCACGCGAGTCCATCTCGACAACGCACTCGCTCGGATCCGATTGTTGCGGACATGTGTTCATACAAGCCGGTCGTCGAGGCGGTTGCGTCACACTCGGCTGTCCTATCGGTTGCACGGGACATGTGAGCCGATTGCGGTCGGCGAGCATCTCGTAGATGAGACACTGTTTATTGTACAATACTTGCTCCAAACAGCCCCGGAAATTATCCAAACTCGAGTATCGAGAAGACAATTTCTCAGGATTGAAATAGCCGAGGGTATAAGAATTCAAATACATTGGTGAGTAAAGCTCAAGTCGATTCTGCACTTGTCTATTGCCATCCAAAGTAGCAACTAAATATCCAATGGATTCACAAGTTAAGTCTAGCTTGTGTAGCTCTCCGTCATCGACTCGTTGCTCGCTCATCTCACACTCGCGCTCACCGCTGCTATCACGCACAACGATGTTCACATAACCGCGTCTTAAGAAGACTAGAATGTAACTCGATCCGTCCTCACTCGAATGCGAGTAGATTATTCCTCGTGAGTCTCGCGTTCGGAACGGTATGTGAATACTCTCGCATAGAGACGTCTCGTGTTGATATGTCACGGCGTCCTCCACCGATTGAAAGCTTAGCGGATAGCCATCTGGGAGACATTCAGGTCGAGGCGTAACATAACTTTGTGTACTCGTCAAATATCCGCCACGTCGTTCAACATTACAATTGTATCTATCCTTAGGAATATCGGCTGGTTTAATGACGCTATTGCCGTTAATCTGGAAGAGATCGATGATGCAGCCAATGAAGTCAACTCGAGTGCCGAAGTATCGAATTCGAGACCATTCGTCAGCACCGCCTACGATAACTTTAGAGAACTTGATCTCGCCAGGTTGCGTGTAGAAATCAAGCGGTGTCACTCCGACATAGCTCTGTAGTTGAATGAATCCATGTCCGTTTGAATTGCGGCGAATGTTGAGACGATAGAGATTGCCATCGTTGACTTGTGTACTATTCACGTAGAGTTCTTGAGTATATGTGGCGTTCAAGTAAACGACATAGACATAACCGTCACGAATATGAGCACCGATTAGAAGTGGCGAATGTCCATCATCATTGTTGTGCGCGCTAAACAGAATTCCATCACTGGCAACAGTCCTAAAAATGAAGCTAATATCCTCAAAGCAGGGCTTCTCATGATCGTAAAAGAAATTATAAACGAGAATATCGGCCGTGCTCGTGAAGCTGATGTATCCGAGCGAGACTGGCGGAGCTGGCGTCGTGTATGTCTGAGGGGGCGGCGTTGGGGCAGGCGTCTGAGCCGGATGCTCCTCTATGACCTGCTGGCAACTCTGTCGTCTCTCGCCCGGCACGTACTTGTAATCGATGACGTCGCGTTCGTTGAATATAATAGCACCAATGCAGCCGACGAAACCGTATCGAGACGAGAATCCGTACGAAGTACCGTCCTGTCCGGCTACGCGAACTGTGTTAATGGCGATCGATGGCTGCGACAAGTACATGATCGACTGCTTGTACGAGTCGTCAGTGTCGAGCCAGCACAACAGCTTTTGTTGTTCTTGTTTTAGATGCACCTGATAAATTCGTCCGTCATCGACGCGAACACGACTTATCTGAAATCTTTGATGAGCACCATTAAGAGACGAAGAAGAGAACAAATATCCCTCGTAGATCTCAAGACCAATGTAATTTCGCTGATCGTTGATGAGAGTCACGAGTTGACCACATTCTTGTCGCGTCTGAAACTTGATCAAAAATGAGTCAAGACGGCTCATTGAGCTCTGCGTCGACGACACGCGGAAGTCGATCTCTTGATCACTGGGAGTGACTGAGATGTGTCTAGTATCAGGCAACGTGTCCAAGTATATAAAGTGCGTATCACCGGCTTCACTATTCGTAGCGACTTGCTTCGACTGCGCGTTCACATTGAAGCCAGGCGGGCCATACACATTGATTATAATGTTTATCATTTTACCGTCGTGAGAGAGCTGCGACGTGTCGATGTTTACAGTCTGATTGGTCGTAATAGCAGGCATTGACGGCCAATAGTAGGGCTGTTGTACGACTCGCTGCTGAACGTTATTAATCGTCACTTTGCCACGTACCATTTCACCGACGAAAGTTTTCTTGTCGCTCAAGTTTATGTTATTCGGGTCGGCTAGACCTAAGTAGACGTAGCCGCCTGTGAGGATTTGATAGGTCGTTTGCTCGAGATCGTTCGAGTCGTGGCATTGCGAGTCGATGTTGATCGACACTGTTCGTCCGTCGCGGTGCAGTTTCACGTCGTGCCATTTATTGTCGTTGAGAGGAGCTGTTTGTGGTCTCAAGTAAATGTTCTTTACTCGTGTGTCTATCACAACTACTGGTTGTCCGTTGATCAACTCGAAATAGGTAATCACCGGTTGATTTCTTATGTAGAAAATAACTCCATCAGGCTGCGAGGTTTTGAACGAGAGCTCAATAGTCTCGACAGTGACACCTGTTAGTGGACTGTCGATTTTATACATGACACGCTGTGTATTATCGATACGAATGATCTCACTAGGAGCAGGTGAAGACACGAGGATTTTTGAATCTTGGCCATCGAGATCATTGAAGTATTCGCGTTTCAAGTATCGAATAGAGAACTGGTGGTTGATGATAGTCGTCGACGAACTCGTCTGGCCGTCTTTGAGACCGAGAGCACCATTCGTAGGCACTAGCCGCAACCCGAACTCGTAGTAGCTCTTGTAGAGCGAGTTCACCGCGAAGTAGATGTCATGGTTGATCGGCGGCGCTGACGGCTTCGAGCACATGTCGATGAGGAAGCCATCGATGTGGAGGGCCAAGTACTTGTCGCGAGCATAAGTGAGCGTGAGCTTGAGTGGCCGCGAAAGATGAATCGACTTGACGAGTGTGTACGACGAAACGAGCCATTCTTGCGAGTCAACCGAGTCGAAGAGCGAGATGTGCAGACGATTCTTGTGTAGATAAGCGAGGAGTTTGCTCGAATCGGTCTGGCCGTTTACAAACAGAGTCACTTTTTGATTGAATCGTTTCTCATCGAGTCGATCAATCGAGATTATCATGTGTTGCACAAAGCCATTAGCACAATCCTCAATGTCCCAAAAGCATGAGTCAGAGTCTGTTATTTCTGAACTCGGCATTAGAGTAAGCTTCGAAAGAGACGAACGAAATTGTACACCTTTTTGTCGATCAAAGTTAGCACTTGATACTTGAACATTTAGTTTCGAGAACGAATTCAAAATAGGGTAGTCGAATTTTTCGTTGTTTGAGCCGAAATAGTTCGAATCGTCGAAGTTAATCGCGAACGATTTATAAAGCTGTGAACAACGTGGCGCTAATTTATTCGATGATCCTAGATTTTGCGATGGGTTCTCAGAACAATCACAATTGAAATAAGGAGCGATGAAATTATTGCTTAAACAAGAACAATCCTTGGGACAAATATCATGCGTGAGAGTGTCTGACTCGCAAATGTCATCAATGGCAGCAGTGGCGGAAGGCTGAGAGTCGAGAAGCAACGAGGAAGAAGATCGTTGCGGAAGAGTTCGCTGCTTAGAGAGCGAAAAAATTGCATATTGACGTTGTGAAATGGATGCTTTAGAGCATAGCTCGACTGAACATTGCGAGGCCAACGAGGTATACTGGAGATTCATTATATAGCCGTGGAATTTCGATAGGTGTTTGAGCTGGTGGTTGAACGGCGCCTGCCACGAATTGCTGCCACTTTCAGCCGACGATGATTGGGAGCTTGAGGGCAGGGTTTCCAGCGAGCCTATGCCTCCCACGAATAGATGCGAATAAGCTGCTGCTGGAGGGCTATTTGGTGGCAGCAGCTTGATTTCCGTCGACGTATCACCTGGTCGTTTTGGTCTTAATTCGACGTTGATAGTATTTCCATTATCATTAAGAAGAGGCGACAAACTATCCATAATATAGTTATTATGAGTAATCTGTTTGGAAAAGACGAGAACCATTTTGGGAGTGAGCTCGCCAAAACTAGGCACAACTTTTCCAGCACCGTTTAAAGCCGAATTCGGCGTCGATTGCGGCGTGTCGAACTTGTACAAGTTCACATCGACGAGATTCAATCGACGCGTGTAGACGAACCGAAACCACGAGGTAGCATAGTCGATGGGCAGTTGGATGTTGATCTCGTTGACGTTCCAATAGTCGTTGACAACAAGTCGATCGCCATTAACAAGCTTTATCAAGAAGTAGCTGTTTATGAGCTTCTTTGTCGCCAGCGTCGGATTCGTCGTGATCTCGATCTGCTGCTCGGAGTAGATGAGCAATCGTTGGCTGTTGCCATTCGAGTTGCCGTTCATCTTCGACTTGGATGGTTGTTCGTTGAGCGACGACGACGACGACAGAGCAAAGTCGAAGGAAAACGACGAATTAGCGCATAGTTGAACGTCCAATCGGGGGTAGATCGAGTACGATGTGATGCCGTCATAATAGAGCGCCTCACACGGGTTTAGACTTATCATTAGTAGCACGAGGAGGAGCGCTGTGGCATACATAGTTGAGGCTAAGCCTAGGCCGAAACCACACGGCCGATTCATAGCAACTTGTGTTATTTTGTGTATTCGAATACTTTTCTAGTAGAGTTTCCTTTTAATCCGAGTTTACTTATACAATATTTGCTGTATTGATTCTTCTCTGATACGCTTTATGCTTCCAAATAAACTCTACTATGTTTAAATCTCATTTGTTATGATGGTTTATTTGGAGTCGTCTATTAACTGATAATAACAACTAGTTGCAAATAGACAGACTACTTGAAATTTTATTC
>JGI24216J29974_1007704_pt1 | contig 12060 bp, 9 predicted proteins | sample EnhBioin_Aerobic_2_FD_29974 | JGI IMG/M metagenome (IMG submission 29974) | reverse complement strand
GGGTATGGGCGATATGCTCCGCCATCTCGACCTGCTGCACGCGGGGCGAGAAACCGGGGATGGCGGCGGCCAGCGGGCCGTCGGGGGCAAAGGCTTTATCGACGTTCATGACAAATGGAATGATAGCGCCAGACGGCGGCGGCCAGGCACGGCAATCCGCCATAGCTTCCAGCGCTCACCGACCGGCTTCGCCGGCCGGGGTGACTCAGTCGACCCGATGGGCCTCGGCCAGGTAATCGCGGGAGCGCATCTCGATCAGGCGGCTGACGGTGCGGTGGAACTCGCTGGCCTGCCGCCCCTCGACGTAGAGGTCATAGGCCTGGCACTCGGCACTGACCAGCAGCTTGACCCGGTGGTCGTAGAGCACGTCGACCAGCCAGGTGAAGCGCCGGGCCTCGGAGGCCATCGCGGCACTCATCTTGGGCACCCGCGAGAGGATCAAGGTGTGGTGCTCACGGGCGATCTCGAGGTAGTCGTTCTGCGAGCGGTTGCCCCCGCAGAGGGTGTCGAAATCGAACCAGATCACGCCCGCTGCGCGGCGTACCACCTTGAGCTTGCGTTCGAGCACTTCGATCTCACCGGCCTCACCCCGGGTACCGGCGATTTTCTCGAAATCCTGGGCCAGATGCTTGTCGGCGGAGTCGTCCGCGGGCACCAGGAAGGCATCCATCTGCTCCAGGGTGCGCAGGCGATAGTCTGTGCCATGATCGACTTCCACCACGTCGAAGCGACGCTTGATCATGTCGATGGTGGGCAGGAAATTGATGCGCTGCAACCCGTTGGGATAAAGACCGTCGGGCGGGTAGTTGGAGGTCATCACGAAGATGGTGCCGCGGGCAAACAGCGCGTCGAGCAGGCGCCCCAGGATCATCGCGTCGGCGATGTCGGACACGTGGAACTCGTCAAAGCACAACAGGCGGGTCTGGCGGGCGATCCGGTCGGCCACCTTCTGCAGGGGATCGGGCTCGTTGTTGAGGTTCTTGAGATCGTTCTGCACTTCCTGCATGAAAGCGTGGAAATGCACCCGGCGCTTGCGCTGGTAGGGCACCGAATCGAAGAAGCAGTCCATCAGGAAGCTCTTGCCACGTCCCACCCCACCCCAGAAGTAAACGCTGCGGGGTTGCTTGGGGCGGGACAGCAGCTTGCGCAGGGTGCCCTTGCGGGCCGCCTTGAAAGCCACCAGCTCGGAGTACAGCCCCTGCAGACGCTGGGCCGCGGCGCGCTGCGCCGGGTCGGACTTGAAACCACGCGCCTTGAGGGTCGCGTCGTAGGCTTCGAGCATGCCATGCTCGGCAACCTTGAGGATTCGGTGGGGCATCTTCGTGACGTGTTGTTATGGGTGCTGATGATGAAAACGGGGGTGGCAAGGCATTTTACGCCTGACCACCCCCGGCTGACGCAGGGGCCGGCACGACCGGCCCCCGACGATCAGAAGTGCAGAGGACGCTTGTCCACCGCCAGCGCTGCCTCGTGCACCACTTCCGACAGGGTCGGGTGGGCATGGCAGATGCGGGCGAGGTCTTCCGACGCGCCGGCGAACTCCATGGTCACCACGGCCTCGCCGATCAGCTCGGAGGCGTTGGAGCCGATGATGTGCACACCGAGGATGCGGTCAGTGTTGGCATCGGCGATCATCTTGACGAAGCCCGCCGGGGTACCGGCGCCCAGGGCACGGCCGTTGGCCATGAAGGGGATCTTGCCGACCTTGTAGGCGGCACCTTCGGCCTTGAGCTGTTGCTCGGTCTTGCCCACCCAGGCGATTTCCGGGGAGGTGTAGATGACCCAGGGAATGGTGTCGAAGTTGGTGTGACCCTTCTGACCTGCCAGGGTCTCGGCCACGGCGACGCCTTCTTCCATGGCCTTGTGGGCCAGCATCGGGCCGCGCACCACGTCGCCCACCGCCCACACGCCGGGCAGGTTGGTACGGTTGTGGGCGTCCACATCGATGAAGCCGCGTTCGTCGATCTTGAGGCCCACCGCTTCGGCGTTCAGCCCGGCGGTATTGGGCACGCGGCCGACGGAGACGATCAGGCGATCGAACTCAGCCTTCTGGGCGCCGTCCTTGGTCTCGTACTCGACGGTGACCGACTTCTTGCCGACGGTGACCGCACCGACCTTGACGGACAGCTTGATGTTCAGGCCCTGCTTGGTGAACAGCTTGAGGGCTTCCTTGGCCAGATCCTGGTCGGCTGCGCCGAGGAAGCTGTCCATGGCTTCGAGGATGGTGACCTCGGCGCCCAGGCGCTTCCACACGGAGCCCATTTCCAGGCCGATCACACCGGAGCCGATCAGGCCAAGGCGCTTCGGCACGGCGTCGATGTCCAGCGCACCGATGTTGTCGCACACCAGCTTGTTGTCCACGGGGATGCCGGGCAGGTGACGAGCGGTGGAGCCGGTGGCCACGATCACGTTCTTGGCCTCGACCACTTCTTCACCCACCTTGACCTGCCAGCCGGCGTCGGTCTTGCCGACGAAGGCACCGTGACCGGCCAGGAAGGTCACCTTGTTCTTCTTGAACAGGCCCTTGATGCCGGCGGTCAGCTGCTCGACGATCTTGGACTTGCGGCCAATCATCTTGGCCACGTCGATCTTCGGCGTGCCGACGGAGATGCCCTGCTCCTCGAAGGCATGACCCGCCTCTTCGAACAGGTGGGAGGTGTGCAGCAGGGCCTTGGACGGGATGCAGCCCACGTTCAGGCAGGTACCGCCCAGGCGGGGCTCGCCCTTCGGGTCGGCATAGGGGTTGGATTCGGCGCAGGCCGTGTTGAAACCCAGTTGCGCGGCGCGGATCGCGGCCACGTAGCCACCGGGACCACCGCCGATGACCAGCACGTCAAATTGCTTCGCCATTTATCGTTTCCTTGTGCGGATGTAAACGAGGCACTGCAGCAGCCCTCGCGGGCTGCGGCAGTGCCTTCGACAGGTGGGATCAGACGTCCAGGATCAGACGGGCCGGATCTTCCAGGGCTTCCTTCATGGTCACCAGACCGAGAACGGCTTCGCGGCCGTCGATGATGCGGTGATCGTAGGACATGGCCAGATAGTTGATCGGACGCACCACGACCTGACCGTTCTCGACCACGGCACGATCCTTGGTGGCATGGATGCCGAGGATCGCGGACTGGGGCGGGTTGATGATCGGGGTGGACATCATGGAGCCGAACACGCCACCGTTGGAGATGGAGAAGGTGCCGCCGGTGAGCTCCTCGATGGAGATCTTGCCGTCCTTGGCCTTCTGGCCGTACTCGGCGATCTTCTTCTCGATGTCGGCGATGGACATGTTGTCCACATCACGCAGGATGGGCACCACCAGGCCACGGGGGGAACCGACCGCGATGCCGATGTCGATGTAACCGTGGTAGACGATGTCGTTGCCGTCGACCGAGGCGTTCAGGATCGGGAACTTCTTGAGGGCGGCAACGGCAGCCTTCACGAAGAAACCCATGAAGCCCAGACGCACGCCGTGGGCCTTCTCGAACTTGTCACCGTACTGCTTGCGCAGGGCCATGATCGGAGCCATGTTCACTTCGTTGAACGTGGTCAGGATGGCATTTTCGTTCTTGGACTGGATCAGGCGCTCGGCGATGCGGGCACGCAGACGGGTCATCGGAACGCGCTGCTCGGTGCGATCGCCGGCGGGGATCGCCACGGCCGGCGCGGCCGCTGCGGCAGCCGCCTTGGGCTGGGCAGCCACGGCATCTTCCTTGGTGACACGACCGCCACGGCCGGTACCCGCCACATCGGCAGCGGCAATGCCCTTCTCGTCCAGGATCTTGCGGGCGGACGGGCTGGCGGCGCTGACAGCGGCGGCCGGCGCAGCCGCCGCGGGGGCGGCAGCCGGCGCGGCTGCGGCCGGAGCACCAGCGGCAGCCTTGGCTTCGGTGTCGATGGTGGCGATGACTTCGCCGGAGGTCACGGAGTCGCCGCCGTTCTTGACGATCTTGACCAGCACACCGTCGGCCGGGGCCGGGGTTTCGAGCACGACCTTGTCGGTCTCGATGTCGATCAGGTTCTCGTCACGGGACACGGAGTCGCCTTCCTTCTTGTGCCAGCTCACCAGGGTGGCTTCGGAAACGGACTCGGACAGTTGCGGCACTTTGACTTCGATCAGCATGTTTTCTCCCTCTTGTTCAGTTCAGCATGGACATCGGCATCAGGCTTTGATTTCGCCGAACGCATTTTCGATAACAGCCTTCTGTTGCGCGTTGTGCTTGGCGTAGTAGCCGACGGCCGGCGAGGCGGCAGCCGGACGGGCCACGAGCAGGAACTTGTGGGTGTCGCCCAGCGCGCTGTCGAGGTGATGACGGGAGGCGAGCCAGTACCAGACACCCTGGTTGCGCGGCTCTTCCTGGCACCACACGACTTCCTTGGCGTTCGGGTACTTGTTGACCTCGGCGGCAAAGGCCTCGGCCGGGAACGGGTAGAGCTGTTCCAGGCGGACGATGGCGATGTCGTCGATATTGTTGGCGCGACGGTGGGCCAGCAGTTCGTAGTAGATCTTGCCGGAGCAGATGACCACGCGCTTGACCTTCTTGGCATCGAGCTCGTCCACTTCGCCGATGACGGTCTGGAAAGTGCCCTTGGACAGATCGTCCAGGGACGAGATCGCATCCTTGTGGCGCAGCAGGGACTTCGGCGTGATGATCACCAACGGCTTGCGGATCTTGCGCAGGGCCTGGCGGCGCAGCAGATGGAAGATCTGCGACGGGCCGGACGGGATGCACACTTCCATGTTCATCTCGGCGCACAGCTGCATGTAGCGCTCGATGCGGGCGGACGAGTGCTCCGGGCCCTGACCTTCGTAGCCGTGCGGCAGCATCATCACGAGACCGCACTGACGGCCCCACTTGGCTTCGCCGGAGCTGATGAACTGGTCCATCACCACCTGGGCGCCGTTGGCGAAGTCGCCGAACTGGGCTTCCCAGATCACGAGCTGGTTGGGCTCGGCGGTGGCATAGCCGTATTCGAAGGCCAGCACGGCCTCTTCAGACAGCACGGAGTCGTAGCAATAGAACGGGGCCTGACCTTCGCGGATGTTCTGCAGCGGGTAGAAGGTACCGTCGTGCCACTGGTCGCGGTTCTGGTCGTGCAGCGCGGCGTGACGGTGGAAGAAGGTGCCACGGCCCACGTCTTCACCGGAGATGCGCACGCCAAAGCCTTGCACCAGCAGGCTGGCGTAGGCCAGGTTTTCGGCCATGCCCCAGTCGAAGGGCAGCTTGCCGTCGCCCATCGCCTTGCGGTCGTCGATGATCTTCTGCACGCGGGGATGCAGGGTGAAGCCTTCCGGCGTGGTGGTCAGGGACACGGCCAGACGCTTGAGCTCGGCCATCGGCACCGTGGTGTCGCACTTGTCGGTGTACTTCTTGCCGACATACGGGCCCCAGTCCTGCGAGAACTGACGCTTGAAGTCGGACAGCACCGGGTTGGACAGCAGCTCGCCCTTGTCGAGCGCAGCGCGGTAGTCCTTGATGAACTGATCAGGCTCCTCAGCCTTGACCACGCCCAGCTGGGTCAGCTTGTCCGCGTACAGCTTGCGGGTACCCGGGTGCTTGGCGATCTTCTTGTACATCAGCGGCTGGGTCACCATCGGCTCGTCGGCCTCGTTGTGGCCAAGCTTGCGGTAGCAGACGATGTCGACAACCACGTCTTTCTTGAACTCCTGGCGATACTCCACGGCCAGGCCCATCACGAAGGCCACCGCCTCCGGATCATCGCCATTCACGTGGAAGATCGGCGCTTCGCCCATCTTGAAGATGTCGGTGCAGTACAGGGACGAACGGTAGTCGCGCGGATCGGAGGTGGTGAAACCGATCTGGTTGTTCACCACGATGTGGATCGTGCCGCCCGTGCCGTAGCCGCGGGTCTGCGCGAAGTTGAGCATTTCCTGGTTGACGCCCTGGCCGGCCACCGCCGCGTCACCGTGGATCAACACCGGCACGACCTCGGCCTTGCCGTTGGCACCGCGCCGGGTCTGGCGGGCATACACGGAACCTTCGACCACCGGGTTGACGATTTCCAGGTGGGAGGGGTTGAAGGCCAGGGTCAGATGCACCGGACCACCGGCGGTCATGACATCGCTGGAGAAGCCCATGTGGTACTTCACGTCGCCCGCCGACAGGTCGGAGGCAGCCTTGCCTTCGAATTCGGAGAACAGCATGCTCGGCGACTTGCCGAGGGTGTTGACCAGCACGTTCAGGCGGCCACGGTGGGCCATGCCGATGACGATCTCCTGCACGCCCTTGCTACCGGCGACGCGGATCAGCTCATCCATCGCCACGATGGTGCTCTCGCCGCCTTCGAGGGAGAAGCGCTTCTGGCCGACATACTTGGTATGCAGGTAGCGCTCCATGGTCTCGGCAGCGGTCAGCCGCTCGAGGATGCGGCGCTGATGATCCGCCTGGAAGGACGGCTTGCCGCGGGTGGGCTCCAGGCGGGCCTGGATCCAGCGCTTCTCGCCGATGTCGGTCATGTACATGTACTCGGCGCCGATGGAGCCGCAGTAGGTCTGACGCACCGCGTCGAGGATCTCGCGCAGGGTGGCGCGGTCACCGGGCAGGCCATGGAAGGAGCCGGTGTTGAAGGTCTGGTTCAGATCGGCTTCGGTGAAGCCGTAGTGGGACAGCTCCAGCTCATGGATCTCGGGACGCTCGGTACGCTTGAGCGGGTCCAGCTGAGCCCAGCGGGTCCCCAGGAAGCGGTGCGCATTGATGAGTTGCAGCACGCCGACCTGCTTCTGATCGGTACCGCTCGACACCACGGTGCGCACCGGGCCGCGCTTGGCCATTTCGGCAAACGCGTTGATGATCGGGTAATGCGCCACGTCGGGGCCCTTGCCCGGGACGTTTTGCAGGGAATCGAAATAGCTCCGCCATTCTTCAGAGACGGAGTCGGGGTTGTCGAGATAGTTCTCGTAGAGTTCCTCGATGAACGGCGCATTGCTGCCGAACAACTGGGAACTTTCAAACAGCTGTTTCATCATGGGCGACCACCTGTTTTATGTCTTGTCTTTTTGGATGTGCTTGCATCCGGTGGGGAGAAATCCCTGATCTACAGATTCTTCCGGACAAACGAAACGGGATGGCCAAAGACGTCGACCATCCCGCATCCGTTTCTCCTGTTTCCCCCTCCCCCTCCGGGCAATATTAGGTGCGCTGGGCCAGCGGTACGACGTCGCGACGGGCGGCGCCGATGTACAGCTGACGGGGACGACCGATCTTGTATTCCGGATCGGTGATCATTTCTTCCCACTGGGTCATCCAGCCGACGGTACGTGCCAGGGCGAAGATGCAGGTGAACATGTCGGTCGGGATGCCGAGGGCCTTTTGCACGATGCCGGAGTAGAAGTCCACGTTCGGGTAGAGCTTCTTCTCGACGAAGTACTGGTCTTCCAGGGCGATCTTCTCGAGCTCCATGGCCAGCTTGAAGAGGCGGTCGTTCTCGAGACCGAGTTCGCCCAGCACTTCGTGGCAGACCTTGCGCATCAGCTTGGCGCGCGGGTCGAAGTTCTTGTACACGCGGTGACCGAAGCCCATCAGCTTGAAGCTGTCGTTCTTGTCCTTGGCGCGGTTGATGTACTCACCGACGCGGGACACGTCGCCGATCTCTTCCAGCATGTTCAGGCAGGCTTCGTTCGCACCGCCGTGAGCCGGGCCCCACAGGCAGGCGATGCCGGCAGCGATACAGGCGAAGGGGTTGGCACCGGAGGAGCCGGCCAGACGCACGGTGGAGGTGGAGGCATTCTGCTCGTGGTCGGCGTGCAGGGTGAAGATCACGTCCAGGGCACGGACCAGCACCGGGTTCGGCACGTACTTCTCGCACGGGTTGCCGAACATCATGCGCATGAAGTTCGCGGTGTAATCCAGCTCATTGTCCGGATACATGAACGGCATGCCGGTGTTGTACTTGTAGGCCATCGCCACGATGGTCGGCATCTTCGCCACGAGGCGGTTGAAGCTGACGTTGCGGTGCTCGGCGTCGGCGAAGTCCATCGCGTCGTGGTAGAAGGCGGACAGGGCGCCGACCACGCCGGTCATGACGGCCATCGGGTGGGCATCACGACGGAAGCCGGAGTAGAACTTGGAGAGCTGCTCGTGCACCATCGTGTGCCGCTTGATGGTGTTTTCAAAGTCGGTCTTCTGGGCGGCGTTGGGCAGCTCGCCGTTCTTCAGCAGGTAGGTGACTTCGAGGAAGTTGCAGTTGTCGGCCAGTTGCTCGATCGGGTAGCCGCGGTACAGCAGCTCGCCCTTGTCACCGTCGATGTAGGTGACCTTGGACTGGCAGCTGGCCGTGGACAGGAAACCGGAGTCGTAAGTGAACAAACCGGTCTTGCCCCCGAGGGAGCGAATGTCGATCACATCGTTGCCGTGCGTCCCCGACATGATCGGAAACTCGACGGACTTGCCATCTACGTTCAGTGCAGCAGTGCGTTGCGTGGTCATGTTTTGGTCCCTTTTCCCTGTTGAAACTCCAGCTCCCTAGCGGTCGGGCTGCCCAGCCTGTCAGCGTTCGCGCAGCAGCTCGACCATTTCCTTCCAGCTGTCCTTGGCAACCGGCTGACTGCCGTTAACCATGGCCCAAAGGTCATGGTCTTCGACAATCAGCAGATCTTCCAGATCAGCCAGTTGATCGTCGGTCAGACGATCAAAGTGCCGTTCGAGGAAACGCGCGAACACCAGATCGAGCTCGAGAAGAGCCCGACGGCACTGCCAGCGCACGCGTCCCCTGTTCAGCGTCATACGGCGCGACGAACCATCATGTCCTTGATCTTGCCGATGGCCTTGGTCGGGTTGAGACCCTTCGGGCAGACATCGACGCAGTTCATGATCGAGTGACAGCGGAACAGACGGTACGGATCTTCAAGATTGTCCAGACGCTCGCTGGTGGCCTGGTCGCGGGTGTCCGCGAGGAAGCGGTAAGCGGCGAGCAGGCCGGCCGGACCGACGAACTTGTCCGGGTTCCACCAGAACGACGGGCAGCTGGTGGAGCAGCAGGCGCACAGGATGCACTCGTAAAGGCCGTTCAGCTCTTCACGGTCTTCCGGGGTCTGCAGGCGCTCACGCTCCGGCGCCGGATCGTTGTTGATCAGGTACGGCTTGATCGAGTGGTACTGCTTGAAGAACTGGGTCATGTCGACGATCACGTCGCGGATGACCGGCAGGCCGGGCAGCGGACGGATGGTGATCGGCTGGGCCAGGCTCTCCATGGCGGTCAGGCAGGCCAGACCGTTCTTGCCGTTGATGTTCATGGCGTCGGAGCCACACACCCCTTCGCGGCAGGAGCGGCGGAAGGACAGGGTATCGTCCTTGGCCTTGAGACGCACCAGCGCATCCAGCAGCTTCTTGTCGGACTCCTCGAGCTCGACCGAGATGTCCTGCATGTAGGGCTTGTCGTCCTTGTCCGGATCGTAGCGGTAAATCTTGAACTGTACGGTTCGCTTGCTGCTCATGTTCTATTCTCCGGAACGCTCAGTAGGTACGCTTGGCGAGCGCGATCGGCTCGACATCGGGGGACAGCGGCTGCAGGTTGACCGGCTTGTAATCAAGACGGTTGCCTTCGCTGTACCACAGCGTGTGCTTGAGCCAGTTCTTGTCGTCACGGCCGTTGGGGGTCTCGGCGCAGTCGATCGCATCGTCACGCACGTGGGCACCACGGGACTCCTTGCGGGCCTCCGCGGAGATCATGGTGGCCTTGGCAACCTCGATCAGGTTGTCAAGTTCCAGGGCCTCGGTGCGAGCGGTGTTCCAGACCTTGGACTTGTCCTTGATCTGGGTGCTCTTGGCACGCTCGGCGACCTCGAGGATCTTGGTGACGCCTTCCTTCAGGATGTCGGCGAAGCGGAACACACCGGCATGCTTCTGCATGGTGCGCTGCATGGCCAGACGAACCTCATGCACGTCCTCGCCGTTGGTCTGGGTTTCCAGACGGGCGATCCGAGCCAGGGACACATCGGCGGCATTCTCAGGCAGCGGCTTGAGGGTCAGCTGACCGGACTTGAAGTCATTCACCACGGTCTCGCCGGCGGCCTTGCCGAACACCAGGAGATCGAGCAGCGAGTTGGTACCCAGGCGGTTGGCACCGTGCACGGAGGCGCAGGCACATTCGCCAGCCGCGTAGAAGCCCGCCACGGGGACATTCGGGTTGCCATCCTTCGGCACCACGACCTGGCCCTTGTAGTTGGTCGGAATACCGCCCATCTGGTAGTGGCAGGTCGGCACGACCGGGATCGGCGCCTTGATCGGATCCACACCGGCAAACTGGATCGAGATCTCACGGATGCCCGGCAGGCGCTTGTTGATGGTCTCGGGCGACAGGTGGGTGATGTCGAGGAGCACGTGATCCTTCTCGGAACCGCAGCCGCGGCCTTCGTTGATCTCGGTCACCATGGAACGGGACACCACGTCGCGGGAGGCCAGATCCTTCAGATTCGGGGCATAACGCTCCATGAAGCGCTCGCCGGAGGCGTTCCGCAGGATGCCGCCTTCACCGCGCACACCTTCGGTGATCAGCACGCCCGCGCCGGCCACGCCGGTCGGGTGGAACTGCCAGAACTCCATGTCTTCCAGCGGAATGCCGGCACGGGCCGCCATACCGACACCGTCGCCGGTGTTGATGAAGGCATTGGTGGAGCTGTAGTAGATGCGGCCGGCACCACCGGTCGCAAAGACGGTCGCCTTGGCGTGGAAGATGGAGACCTCGCCGGTTTCCATTTCCATCGCGGTCACGCCCAGCACATCGCCATCCGCATTGCGGATCAGGTCCATGGCCATCCACTCCACGAAGAACTGGGTGTTGGCGCGGACGTTGCGCTGGTACAGGGCGTGCAGCATGGCGTGGCCGGTCCGGTCGGCGGCCGCACAGGAGCGGGACACCGGCGTCTGGCCGTAATTCTGGGAGTGACCGCCGAACGGACGCTGGTAGATCTTGCCGTTGTCGGTACGGTCGAAGGGCATGCCGTAGTGCTCGAGTTCGACGACGACTTCATTGGCCTTCTTGACCATGAACTCGATCGCATCCTGGTCGCCCAGCCAGTCCGACCCCTTGACGGTGTCGTACATGTGCCAGTGCCAGTTGTCCTCGGTGGAGTTGCCCAGCGAGGCTGCCACGCCGCCCTGCGCCGCCACGGTGTGAGAGCGGGTCGGGAAGACCTTAGTCAGGACCGCGGTCTTGAGACCGGCTTCGGAAAGCTGCAGGGCCGCCCGCAGGCCAGCGCCACCGGCGCCGACGATTACCGCATCAAAAGTATGCTTAGCGACTTTCACTTACAGCCTCCACAGAATCTGAGCAGCCCAGCCGGCATAGCCGATGAGCAGAAGGGCGACGACCGAATGCAGGGTCAGACGAAGACCGACCGGCTTGATGTAGTCCATGAAGATGTCCCGCACGCCGATCCAGGCATGGAAGAACAAGGACATGAAGAACAGGAAGGTCGCGAACTTCATGAAGCCGCCGCTGAAGACACCGCGCCAGCTCTCGAAGGAGCCGTCCGGCATGGAGAGGGCGTAAGCAGCGAAGATGAGGGTGTACAGGGCCATCACCACAGCAGTGACGCGCTGGGCGAGCCAGTCACGGAAACCGTAGTGAGCACCGACGATGATGGGCTTTACCATAGTTTGGCCACCAGAAGAGCAGTGAGGGTGAGGCTGACAATCAGCACGAGACGGGCGCTCTTGACGGCGGATTCCTTATCGACACCGACATGAACGTCCAGCAGCAGGAAGCGGATGCCTGCACAGAAATGATGCAGGTAAGCCCACAGCAGGCCCACGAGGATCAGCTTCACGAAGATGTTGCCGACGAACTCGCGAAAGACTGCATAAGACTCGGGTGAGCCGACGCTCGCACCAAACAGGGCCAGCAGGACCGGCAGCATCAGGAAAAGACCGGAACCACTCACCCGGTGCAGGATCGAGACCTTTCCGGGCAACGGAAGCCTGATCTCGTTCAGCGCCAGATGCTTCGGGCGCTGTTTCTTCAAAGTCACCTCTGTCATAGATTTTCCCTCTAGCAATTGCGGCCAAATAGGCCGCACTTTTCCCACACAACAAAATTATAAGTATATAC
>JGI24216J29974_1000684_pt1 | contig 12110 bp, 10 predicted proteins | sample EnhBioin_Aerobic_2_FD_29974 | JGI IMG/M metagenome (IMG submission 29974) | reverse complement strand
GCCTTTGCCGGGCGTGCCGGCCGGGGTATCCACCGGCTCTGCACCGAACTGCTGAAGTTGCAGCCGGTTGTTACCCACGAAGAGCGTCAGCGTCTGCACGTCGCGAACCGAGGATGCTGTCTCGATAGGCGGGCGTAGCCGTCGCTGTGCGCGCAGTAGCGTGGCACAAGCCGCCACGAACGCCACCCAGCGGCTACGGCCGAACGGCCGCTTACGCGCTGACCGCCCCAGCCTTGCGCCGCCCGGGCGTGGGCAGCGCCGCAAGGGTGTTACGCTGCCGGATGTGTCACCAATGACCGAGAAAAGCAAAAAGGCCAATCCGAAGATTGGCCTAAGTGCTTGATTCTGTTGGCACGCCCGGAGCGATTCGAACGCCCGACCCCTTGGTTCGTAGCCAAGTACTCTATCCAGCTGAGCTACGGGCGCCTTGCCGTGGTGAAGGGCGCCATTATACAGAGCGCCTGCGCCTGCCTCAAGTACTATGTTGAGGATTCCTGGCCGGCCAACGCCATGGCCAGTTAATGGTGACGGCGCCTGCCTCGCCAGTCAGTCGAGCGCGCGCCCGACGATCTCGATGACATCCGCCGACAGGCCATTGGTCGCGCGCAGGGTTTCCAGCGCGCCGCGTGCGTGCTGCTGCCGGGTGGCGTCAAACCGGCGCCAGCGATCGAAACGCCGCGCCAGGCGCGCCGCCACCTGCGGATTGATGGAATCGAGCTGGGCGATCTGTTCGCCGAGGAAGCGGTAGCCGCTGCCGTCGGCGGCGTGAAAATGGACGTGGTTGTTGCCGAAGGTGTTGAGCAGGGCGTAAACCTTGTTCGGGTTGCGCAGATCGAAGCCGGGGTGAGCGAGCAAACCCCGGACGATCGTCAGCGTCGCCGGAAGACGGCTCGCCGCTTGCACCGACAGCCACTTGTCCACCACCAGAGCCTCGCCGTGCCAGCGCTCGTAGAAGGCCGCAAGCGCCTGCGCGCGCTCGCCGCAGTCGTCCTGCGCGAGTGTTGCCAGCGCCGCGAACTGGTCGCTCATGTTGTCGGCCGATACGAACTGGCGCATGGCCAGCCCTCTTGCTTCGCTGTTCTGCAACTCGCCAAGGGTGCTCAGGCAGAGGTTACGCAAAGCCCGCCGGCCGGCGGCTGCGGGTGTCGGTCGGTACGGCCCGCTCATGGCGAGCGCGTCGTAGCATTGCCGCAGGGGGGCGGCGAGTTTTTCGGCGAGGAAGCGGCGCAGTCCGTTGCGGGCATGGTGAAGTGCATCCGGGTCGACCACGGCCATTTCCTCGGCGAGGGTCGCTTCGCCGGGCAGCGTCAGCACTTCGGCGGCGAAGGCTGGATCCTCGGGGCCGCGCGCGAGAACCTGCGCGGCGGCGTCGACGAAGCTTGGCGGCCAGTGCACCGGCCGTCCCGCAGCGATCTCCCCGGCCGCGGCAAGGATCAGCCGACCGGCCAGGCGTTGCCCTGCCTCCCAGCGGTTGAACGGGTCGCTGTCGTGGGCGAGGAGGTGGGCGAGATCTTCATCCTGCCAGGCGTAATCGAGAATCACCGGTGCCGAGAAGTTGCGCAGCAGCGAGGGTACCGGCGGGCTTGCCACGTCCTCGAAGACGAACCGCTGTTCGCTCTCCGTCAGCGAGACGACGCGCGTCGTCGCGTCGCGTCTGCCGCCGTCGCAGTCCGAGGCCAGGTGCAGCGGCAGATCCTCGCCGGTCGGTCCGACCAGGCCGATCGCGATCGGGATATGGAATGGCTGGCTGCTCGCTTCCTCGACGCCGGTCGGTCGCGACTGCGCGAGGGTGAGGACATAGCGCCGTGTCGCCGGGTCATGGCTGCCGACGGCCCGGACGTGCGGGGTGCCGGCATGCGCGTACCAGCGCTTGAACTGCGTGAGGTCGACTTCCGAGGCGTCGGCCATTGCCGCGACGAAATCGTCGCAGGTCACGGCCTGCCCGTCGTGGCGCGCGAAATACAGGTCCATGCCACGCCGGAAGGCTTCCTTGCCGATCAGCGTGTGGATCATGCGCACGACCTCGGCGCCTTTCTCATAGACGGTGCTGGTGTAGAAGTTGTTGATCTCGATGTATGAGTCGGGACGTACCGGATGCGCCATCGGGCCGGCGTCCTCGGGAAACTGCACGGCGCGCAGCCCACGCACATCGCGAATCCGGGTGACCGCGCGGCTGTGCATGTCGGCGCCGAACTCTTGGTCGCGGAAGACGGTCAGCCCCTCCTTGAGCGACAACTGGAACCAGTCGCGGCAGGTGACCCGATTGCCGGTCCAGTTGTGGAAGTATTCGTGGGCGACGACGCGGTCGATGTTCTGGTAGTCACCATCGGTGGCGGTGTCGGCGCGCGCCAGAACGTACTTGGTATTGAAGACGTTCAGCCCCTTGTTCTCCATCGCTCCCATGTTGAAGTCACCGACGGCAACGATCATGTAGTGGTCGAGGTCGCACTCGAGGCCGAACACTTCCTCGTCCCAGCGCATCGCCCGCTTGAGCGCGTCCATCGCGTGCGCGCACTGATCGAGCTTGCCGGGTTCGACGAAGACCGCAAGCTGGACGCTGCGCCCGCTGCAGGTCGTGAAGCTGTCGCGCAGCACGTCCAGTCGCGCGGCGACCAGCGCAAACAGATAGCAGGGCTTCGCGAATGGATCTTCCCAGCGCGCCCAATGGCGGTCTGGCCCTTCGTCGCCACTCGCCACAGGATTGCCGTTGGCGAGCAGCACCGGCAGCTTGGATTTGTCGGCGTGCAGGGTGACGGTGTAGCGCGACATGATGTCGGGGCGATCGGGGAACCAGGTGATTCTGCGGAAGCCCTGCGCCTCGCACTGCGTGAAGTAGCCGTCCTTCGAGCGATACAGTCCGCAGAGGCTGCTGTTGTGGTCGGCGTCGATACGCGTCAGCGTACTCAGCAACAGCGAGTCCGGAGGCTCCGCGATGTTCAGTATCGTATCGGTGCAGCTGTAGTCGTTCGCGGCGAGGGGTCTGCCGTCGATGGCGACCGAGATCGTGTCGAGGCCGTGGCCATCGAGTTGCAGCGCTTGTCCGGGCGCGGCGGCCGGATTTCGCCGCAACTGCAGGTGGCTGTTGACCAGCACCTCGTCGGCGAGGAACTGCACGTCGAGGTCCACGGCATCGACCAGGAACGCGGGCGGCGTGTAGTCCTGGCGACGGACGATCTGCGGGGTTTCAGTTTTCATCGGTGGGCTCCTTTTTTCTGCTGGTCGCGTCTGCCCGGCGCTGCCGATCTGCCAAGGCGCCGGCGAGCACCCGCGGTCAGGGCTTTTTCAGCAAGCCGGCTCGGCTCAGTTGTTCGGCAACACCTTCCGCAAGTTTGCGGTAGCCGCTGGCGTTCGGATGAATGGGGTCAGCTTTCAGTGCCGGGTCGGAGAGGACGGCGGCAAGGACACCTTCGACGACCGGCAGCTTTTCTTCCCTGGCCAATTCGGCGTAGATCGTCGAGTCGGGCAATCTGCCGGTCGCCACGCCGATCAGCGACAGCTTCGGCACGGCGACCAGAACGACCGGGATGCCGGACTGCCTGATGGCGGCCACGATGGCGCGCAGGTCCTCCTTGACGGCTTTTTCCGGCCGCCGTCTCAGGAAGTCGTTGCCGCCCAGTTCGACGATCACCAGCGCTGGCCGGGTTTCGCCCAGCGCCGCCCGAATTCGCACCTGCGCCGCTTCCGCGGTGTCGCCCGGGATGCCGGCGTTATCGATCTGCCAGCCGCTGATTGCGGCCAAGCGAGCCGGATAGTCCTCGCCGGGAGCCGCGCCACTGCCAAACGTGATGCTGTCGCCGAAGGCGAGAACCCGGCTGCCCGGTGGCAGCGACGCCAGCCGCGCCGAATCGTGGCAGCCGGCCAGCAGCAGGACGGCAAGCAGCAGCAGGCGCAGGCTACGCATCGCCGTTCAGTCGCGCGGGTAGCGTCTTGCGCGACTCACGGCAACTCGTCTCGATGCAGAAGGAAGACATACTGGTCGCCGGCGCTGGTGTCGAGCCACGTGAAGGGGGTGGTCGGGAACGCCGCCTCGAGTTCCTCGCGGTTGTGGCCGATCTCGACGACCAGCAGACCGTTGGCCTTGAGATGCTTGCGCGCTCCAGCAAGGATAGCGCGCGTCAGATCGAGGCCATCTTCACCGCTGGCCAGCGCCAGTTCGGGTTCCCGCCGGTACTCGTCGGGCAGGGTGGCCATCGAACTCGCCTTGACGTAGGGGGGGTTGGCGATGATCAGGTCGTAGCGGCGCTGCTTGAGGCCGGCAAAGAGATCTCCTTCGACGAGTCGAATTCGCGTCGCCAGGTCGTAGTCTTCAACGTTGCGTCCGGCCACCGCGAGGGCGTCCGGCGAAATATCGACGGCATCGATCCTGGCGGCGGGGAAGGCGTGTGCCGCGATGATGGCCAGGCATGCCGAGCCGGTGCACAGGTCGAGAACGGCGCCGACTGCCTCGGGATCCTCGATCCATGGCGCGAGTTGCTCGCGCAACAGTTCGGCAATGAAGGAACGCGGCACGATCACCCGCTGATCGACGTAGAAACGGTACTCGCCGAGCCAGGCTTCGTTGGTCAGGTAGGCGACCGGCAGGCGTTCACCGATGCGGCGTTCGATGATGCGCAGGAGACCGGCGCGCTCGGCGCTGGTGAGCCGCGCGTCGAGGAAGGGCTCGAGTCGATCGAGCGGCAGGTGCAGGGTGTGCAGCAGCAGATAGGCGGCCTCGTCCCAAGCGTTGTCGGAACCGTGACCGAAGAACAGTTGCGCCTCGTTGAAGCGGCTGACGGCAAAGCGCAGCAGGTCGCGCAGTGTCGCGAGTTCGGTTTGCGCCTGGTCAAACATTGGCGGGCAGCAATTGCTCGAGGATCCGCCGATAGATGGCGGCCAGTTGCGGCAGGGCGGCCAGGTCGACGCATTCGTTGACCTTGTGGATGGTGGCGTTGACCGGGCCGATCTCGATCACCTGCGGGCAGATCTCGGCGATGAAACGACCGTCCGAGGTGCCGCCCGCGGTCGACAGCTCGGCCTCGATACCGGTTTCGGCGCGGATGGCGGCGAGCGAGGCGTCGAGCAGGGCGCCGTGGCCAGTGAGAAAGGGCCTGGCGCCCAGCGTCCAGACGATGTCGTAGTCGAGCCCATGCCGTTCGAGGAGCGCACACAGTCTGGCCTGCAGTTCCTCCGGCGTGCTGGCGGTGGCGAAGCGGAAGTTGAAATCGATGTCGACGCTGCCGGGGATGACGTTGCCGGCGCCGGTGCCGGCGTGGATATTGGAAACCTGCCAGGTGGTCGGTGGAAAGAATGCGTTGCCGCGGTCCCATACGGTCTGCGCCAGTTCGGCGATGGCTGGCGCCGCCAGGTGGATCGGGTTCTTCGCCAAGTGCGGGTAGGCAATGTGTCCCTGAATACCCTTGATGGTCAGCTTCCCGGAGAGCGAGCCGCGGCGACCATTCTTGATCATGTCGCCGAGGGTGTTGACCGCCGTCGGTTCCCCGACGATGCAGTAGTCGATTGTCTCGCCGCGTTGCCGTAAGGCGTCGGTGACGACGACAGTGCCGTCGATGGCGTCGCCTTCCTCGTCGGAAGTGAGCAGGAAGGCGAGCGAGCCGCGATGATCGGGGCGGGCGGCGACGAAATCTTCCGCGGCAGTGACGAAGGCGGCCAACGAACCCTTCATGTCGGCGGCGCCGCGCCCGTAGAGGATGCCGTCCCGGCGTACCGGTCGAAATGGGTCGCTGTGCCATTCGTCGAGTGGTCCGCTGGGCACCACGTCGGTGTGACCGGCCAGACAGAGCAGCGGCCGCTGGCTGCCGCGGCGTGCCCAGAGGTTGGTGACGCCGGCGCGGTTCATGAAATCGCATTGAAAACCGAGGGCTTCGAGGCGCCGGACGATGATCGGCAGGCAACCGCCGTCGTCGGGGGTAAGCGAGCGACAGGCAATCAATTGCTCGGCCAGCGCAGCGGTGGGGTCTGGCGGCGCTGCGCGCGTGTTGTCGGTACTCATGGTCCGACCCCGTCTATGGCTCGTCACTGTCGTTGAGGCTGAGCGTGAACTCTTTGTAGGAAGGGCCGTCCGGGTCGGTAATCGATAACTCATAGGGTGTTTCGCTGGCCTTTTCTTCCCTTCTCGGATGGGTAGGCACCAGCTCGTTGTTGTTGATCAGCCACGACAGGTTCGTCGGTGAGTCGGCATTGTTGAGTGCTTCCTCGAGCGTGATCACGTCCGAGCGGTAGAGCCGGAAGAGATCCTGCTCGAAGGTCTGCGAACCGGGAGCGAGACTCTGTTCCATCGCTTCCTTGAGCGCCGGGATGTCGCCGTGTTCGACCAGTTCCTGCACGTGATAGCTGTTGAGCAGCACCTCGACGGCCGGCACCAACTGGCCATCCTTGCGCTTGACCAGGCGCTGCGAAACGATCGCCTTCAGGCTGACCGAGAGGTCCATGTACAGCGAGCCGCGCGTGTCGATCGGGAAGAAATTGATCATCCGGTTGAGCGCGTGGTAGCTGTTGTTGGCATGCAGCGTGCCGAGACACAGGTGGCCTGTCTGTGCGTAGGCAATCGCCGCCTGCATCGTTTCCTGGTCGCGTATCTCGCCGATCAGAATGCAGTCCGGTGCCTGCCGCATGGCGTTCTTCAGGGCCTGGTTCCAGCCCAGCGTGTCCATGCCGATCTCGCGCTGATTGACGATCGATTTCTTGTGCCTGAACAGGTACTCGATGGGATCCTCGATGGTGAGGATGTGCCCCGTACAAGTGGCGTTCCGGTGGTCCAGCATCGACGCGATGGTGGTCGATTTCCCGGAGCCCGTCGAGCCGACGATCAGGATCAGACCACGCCGTTCCATCACCAGGTCGCCGAGAACCGGCGGCAGCGACAGCGAATCCAGTGGCGGGATATTGCCGAGGATGTAACGCACGACGATCGAGACCGACGCGCGCTGTCGAAACAGGTTGACGCGGAAGTTGCCGAGTTTGGCGACGCCCAGCGAGAGGTTCATCTCCTTCGTCGCTTCGAAGATCTCGGTCTGCTCGGCGTTCATCAGTTCGCCGGCGATCTTCTCGATCATCGCCGGCTCCATCACTTGCTGATTGACCGGCACGATGGTGCCCCGGATCTTGATGTGGATCGGCGCGCCGGCGGTGATGAAGATGTCCGAAGCCTGGCGCTCGGCCATCACCTGAAAGAGCTTTTCGAGGATCATTCGCTTGCCGCTGGTTCAGGTGGGTCGATCGGGGCGAATTCAGTCGCCACGCAGCAGGTCGTTGATGCTCGTCTTGGCGCGCGTCCCGGCGTCGACCTTCTTGACGATCACGGCGCAGTAGAGGCTGTAACTGCCGTCCTTGGCGGGCAGGTTGCCGGACACGACGACCGAACCCGCCGGCACACGCCCGTAGCTCACCTGGCCCGTTTCGCGGTCGAAGATGCGGGTGGACTGGCCGATATAGACACCCATCGAAATGACCGAGCCTTCGCCGATGATGACGCCCTCGACGACTTCCGAGCGAGCGCCGATGAAGCAGTTGTCTTCGATGATTGTCGGGTTGGCCTGCAGCGGTTCGAGCACGCCGCCGATGCCGACGCCACCCGAGAGGTGCACGTTTTTGCCGATCTGCGCACAGGAGCCGACCGTTGACCAGGTGTCAACCATCGTACCTTCATCAACATAGGCGCCGATGTTGACGTAGGAAGGCATCAGCACGACGTTCCGGCCGATGAAGGCTCCGCGACGGGCAGTGGCCGGCGGCACGACCCGGAAGCCGCCGCGCGTGAAGCGCTCGCTGTCGTAGCTCGCGAACTTGCTCGGCACCTTGTCGAAGTAGCGGAGCGGTCCGCCGTCGACCAGCACGTTGTCCTGGAGTCGGAACGACAGCAACACCGCTTTCTTGATCCACTGATGGGTCACCCAGTCGCCGTCGATCTTTTCGGCAACGCGCAGGCTGCCCTCGTCGAGTCGGCCGAGGACTTCGGCAACGGCTTCGCCGATGGCAGCCGGGGCGCTGCCCGGCTGTAGTGCGGCGCGGTCTTCCCACGCCTTTTCGATGGTCTGCTGGATTGCCTGCATAGGTGTTGTTCCTAGAGTTCTGAAATGAATGAACGGATCCGTTCGGCGGCCTCGACGCAGTCTGCGAGTGGCGCGACGAGCGCGATTCGCACGAAGCCATCGCCTGGATTGACGCCCTGGGCGGTGCGTGCCAGATAACTTCCCGGGAGAACGACAACATTATAGTCGGCCAGTAGCCGGCGGGCGAAGTCGCTGTCGCTGATCGGCGTTCTCGCCCACAGGTAGAAGCCGGCGTCCGGCAGCGCGGTGTCCAGCACGTCGGCCAACTGCGGGACGACCGCCGAAAACTTCTCCGCGTACTGGCGGCGGTTGGCGACGACGTGCGACTCGTCGCTCCAGGCAGCGACACTCGCCGCCTGTACTGCCGGATTCATCGCGCTGCCGTGGTAGGTCCGGTAGAGCAAGAAGGAGTGCAGCGTCGCCGCGTCGCCGGCGACAAAGCCCGAACGCATGCCGGGAACGTTGGAGCGCTTGGACAGACTGGAGAACATCACCAGTCGCTCGTGACCGCGGCCGAGCAGCCGAGCCGCCTGCAGCGCGCCAAGTGGCGGCCTGTCTTCGGCGAAGAAGATCTCCGAGTAACACTCGTCCGAGGCGATGACGAAGCCGTAGCGGTCGGCCAGCGCAAACAGCTGTTGCCAGTCGTCGAGGCTGAGCACCTTGCCGGTCGGATTTCCCGGCGAGCAGACATAGAAGAGCTGCACGCGTCGCCACTCGGCCTCGCTCAGTGCCGCGAAGTCGAACGCATAATCATTGGCCGGCAGGGTATTGAGAAAGCGCGGTTCGGCTCCCGCCAGATAGGCCGCTCCCTCGTAGATCTGGTAGAAGGGGTTGGGGCTGACGACCAGCGGTGTGTAGCCGCGGGAGGGATCGATGACGGTCTGGGCAAACGCGAAAAGGGCCTCGCGCGAGCCGTTGACCGGGATGACCTGCGTTTGCGCGTCGATCCCGCTCAGAGCGTAGCGGCGTTCGAGCCAGGCGACAATGGCGGCGCGCAGTTCGCCACTGCCGAGCGTGGTAGGATAACTTGCCAGCCCGGCGAGGTTGGCCGTCAGCGCGTCCCGAATGAAAGCCGGTGTGGCGTGCTGCGGCTCCCCAATCGACAGCTTGATTTCGTGCAGGCGTGGGTTTGGCGTCACGCCGGCAAAGAGCTGTCGCAGCTTCTCGAAGGGATAGGGTTGCAGCTTGCTGAGGTGGGGATTCACTGGCACATGCTTCGGGTGGCGGGACGCTGGATTATAAGGGGCATCGAGTGGTGGTGAAAGGCATCCGGCGGCCATGAAAGACGCCAGCATGCTGCCGGCCGCGAGCGGCGGCGCCGGGCGCGAGCAGCGTCGGGCCGTTGGCGCCTTGCTGGTCGGTGCGCTGATCTGGGGTTTGATCTGGTATCCGTACCGGGTCTTGCGCGACGCCGGCGTTGATGGTGTTGCCGCCACGACCATCAGTTATGGGCTGGCCTTCCTGCTTGTCTGGCTGGCGCGTCGTTCGTCGACACCCGTGGTGCCGTCGTGGCCCCTGTTCTGGCTGGGACTGTCTGCCGCTGTCTGCAACCTCGGCTATGTATTGGCGACGCTCAGTGGCGATGTGCTGCGCGTTCTCCTGCTGTTCTACCTGGCGCCGCTGTGGACGGTTGTTCTGTCGCGCCTGCTGCTTGACGAGCGACTCACCGGTGCTGGTGCGCTGGCCATCGCGCTGTCGCTGGGCGGCGCGGTGACGATGCTCTGGCAACCGCGGCTCGGTCTGCCGGCGCCGCAGGACGCGGCCGACTGGCTGGGTCTGGCGGCTGGCTTCGCGTTCGCGCTGTTCAATGTGGTCTCCCGCCGGGCGCGTAACCTCAGCGTCGAGACCAAGGTGCTGGCCGCTTTCGCCGGGGTGGTGACGCTCGGCGTGCTGCTCCTGCTGGCGGGCGTCGGCAGCGCCCGGGTGCCGCCCACGGCGTCGCTCTGGGGCCTGCTCGCTCTGCTCGCCGTCGTCCTGGTGTTGGCCAATCAGGTGGTCCAGTTCGGCCTGGCGCGGGTCGCCGCCAACCGGGCGATCGTCATCATGCTCAGCGAAATCGGTTTTGCCGCCGTTGGCGCGTGGTTGCTCGCCGGCGAAGCGATAGCGCTGCGCGACTGGCTGGGCGGCGCGCTGATCATCTCCGCCAGCCTGATAACGGCGTGGCGCGGGGAGGATGGCACGCGGGCCTGAGGCGGAAGTCCGCTGCGCTGCGGCAAGGCGTACGGCCTACGTCGCCCCGCAGCACTTCTTGTATTTCTTGCCGCTGCCACAAGGGCAGGCATCGTTGCGGCCGAGCTTGGGCGTTTCGTGCCGGATGGTCTTTACACTGCGCCGAGCGATCCAGAAGCGGTAGATGTCGGTAACCACCTGCGGCAGCCTTGCCTCGCACTCCTTGCGCATCTGCTCGAGTTCGGTGCCCGCCAGCCATTCCTCGCCGGCGGCGGCCGCCGCCGCTTCGGCGTCGCCGGTGAGCATGAACAGCGGGAAGAGTTGCTCGTCAAGGTAACAGATCTCTTCGCTGTCTTCCTTGTCGTCTGCTGCACCCAGGGCGTCGAACCAGTCGATCGGGGCACTGTCGACCCCGTGCAGATAGGCCTGACACCAGGGGACGTAGTCGCTGTCATCGCTGGCGTCGCCTTCCTTGGCGTAGAGCAGTAGCACGGGTGGTTCGCCGCACGCCAGCCCCGCCGCCAGTTCGGCCGCCAGGCGGCGCAACAAGTCGGTCGCCTCGCGGCCAGTGTCGTCGGCGCTCGTTGCGGCATCGCCGAGCACTTCGCCCAACCACTGTGCCTCGGCCATCGGCTGTGGGCCCGCGAGGGCGGCGCACAGGTAGGCCTGCGCTTCATCGAGGCGCATCGCCTGCTGTAGAGCAGGATCGGCGAGCAGTTGTTCGAGGCGCAGGAGGTCGGCGTCGTTGAGGGGTGCCGCTGAGGTCATGTTGTCAGCCCCGGGTGCTGTATTGACTGGGAAGGTCGGCGAGTTGAACCGTCGCTGTCGGCGCCCAGCCTTCCTGGCGATACTCCGCGACGACCGTGGTGAAGATGCCGCCGCGTACGTAGAACTTCGCCGTCAGCTTCATGTAGCGTGGCTGGGTGGCGCTCACCAGGTTGTCGAGGATGCGGTTGCTCACTTCCTCGTGAAAGCAGCCTGTGTTGCGGAACGACCAGATGTAGAGTTTCAGGCTCTTCAGTTCGACGCAGGCCTCGTCCGGAACGTAATCGAGAAGCAGCGTCGCGAAGTCCGGCTGGCCTGTCTTCGGGCACAGGCAGGTGAATTCCGGGATTTCCATGTGTATGTGGAAATCTCTCTGCGGCGCCGGGTTCGGAAAGGTATCGAGAGTTTTCGCCGGCTCTGTGCTCATTGGGGCTCCGGATGCTATCCTGCGGGAAACGAATCGGACAGCCACAATGCTATCATAGCTGTTGATGCCTGAGTCTCGTACGTCTGTTCGCTTGTCGCCGCCTGCTTGGGTGTGCAGCATTGCCGGGCAGAGTCATCGCGTTTTCCGATTTCTTCCGGCGCGTTTGCGCGGATCGCGCTCCAGTTCTCGTTCATGCGCCTGACCAAACTGAAACTTGCCGGCTTCAAATCCTTCGTCGACCCGACGACGATCGCCCTGCCCGGTCAACTCGTCGGTGTGGTCGGTCCGAACGGTTGCGGCAAGTCGAACGTGATGGACGCCGTGCGCTGGGTGCTCGGCGAATCGAAAGCCTCGGAGTTGCGTGGCGAGTCGATGCAGGATGTGATCTTCAACGGTTCCGGCAGTCGCAAGCCGGTGTCGCGGGCAGCCGTCGAACTCGTCTTCGATAACTCGCTCGGTCGCCTCGGCGGACAGTGGTCGCAGTATGCGGAGTTGTCCGTCAAGCGCTTGCTGACGCGCAGTGGTCAGTCCGAGTATTACATCAACAACCTGCACGTTCGACGCAAGGACGTGACTGACCTGTTTCTCGGCACCGGTCTCGGGCCACGGGCGTACGCGATCATCGGCCAGGGGACGATCTCGCGGATCATCGAGGCCAGGCCGGACGAGCTGCGGGTCTTTCTCGAAGAGGCGGCCGGTGT
>JGI24216J29974_1003091_pt1 | contig 12129 bp, 7 predicted proteins | sample EnhBioin_Aerobic_2_FD_29974 | JGI IMG/M metagenome (IMG submission 29974) | reverse complement strand
GAACGAATTTCTTCATCTTGCACGGTTGCAATGAAATCGGTCATGGTTCGCCCATGAAGTGATGGATTGCCAAATTCATCCTGATTATCGCGCATTAATTTTATGGCGCGATAAATGGCTTCTCTTTGGTTGGGACTTGGTGGGCGATTGGTTTGCAATTCAAAAAGTGTTGCTAACCAATCATTTGCCCAAGAAACATCATTTTCATTGTCCAAATGAGCAAGTGGGCACATGCCAATATGATTATGGTCTCCCGCGATATCATAATGCTTTCCTCCTGTTGCTAAAACCAATGGCATCATTGATCGGCCTTTATCAAAGGCGGTAATTCGAGCTTTGGGGTAACGGCGAAATTGCGCGGCGATTAAGCCAAGTAGAGTTGATTTACCGGCACCAGTCGGTCCAAAAATCAGAGTATGCCCAACATCGCCAACATGAAGGTTCAAGCGAAATGGTGTCGTGCCCGAAGTCGCAGCATGAAGTAAGGGGGGTGAATTGGTTGGATAGAAAGGGCAGGGGTTGTTTTCACGTCCTGCCCAAACTGAAGACATTGGAACTAAATCAGTAAGTGATAGAGTGTGAAGGAATGGTCGTCTAATGTTTGGGATAGGATGACCAGGAATTGAGCCAAGATAGGCTTCCATTGCATTGACGGTTTCAATTCTTGCTGAAAAGCCTTCACGTCTGATTTGCTTAGCCACTAATCTTGCATTCTCAAGCGCGATTTCAGAGGATTTGGCATAGACCACCACAACTGGCGTGTAATAGCCATAAAGCACCACGCCGCTATTAGCGTCAGCAATCGCGCCTTCGGATTCACGTTGCATCATTAGTGCATCTTCATCGATTACCCCGCCTTCGGTGCGAAACATTTGCGCCCAAAAACCACGCACCTTTTGCTTCCATTGGCGGCGATATTTATTAAGCTCTATTACCGCTTCATATTGCTCGAGATAGATAAAGCGTGAAGACCAGCGATAGGTAATTGGCAAATGATCCAATATATCAAGAATTCCAACATAGGATTCAGCTGGAAAGCCATCTATGGCTACAGAGGCTATGAAATTCTCACCAATTTTTGGTGTGTCACCAACATAGGTTTCGACATTGCCAATATAGGCATCCATATACATTGGAATGGGAGGGATGTTGACTGGATTTAATTCGCCAGTCAGGCAGAATTGCAGATAATTGACCAAATCATCGCGTAAATGTTTGCGACCATTTTCGTCTTCAAATTCAAAGCTCTTCATTCGGCGCAACGATAGGTAATTGCTCAATCTATCATGCATTTCATTGATGGCTTTTTTGAATTGATCAAGGATTTTAGAAGCCGGTGAAATTCCTTTTAGATTTTTATCTTCATCATAAAGATAATCTTGGATTTTACTGTCGCGCCTAAGGGGTGGAGTATACATTAAGATAAGAACATATTCGCTCTCAAAATGTTCGCCTTCGGTCATAAAGTCTTTGCGGCGTTCTTCATCAATTAGTTCTGAAATCCTATCAGGAAAATGTGAGCGATAGGCTGCAGGATAGGTTTCAGCGGGCAATCTTATGGCGTCATGCCAAGTTACCCATCCAGAACCTAATTGGCACATAGAAGCATTTATTCTCGCTGAAATATAATTTTTCTCTTCAGGTGTGGCACTGGCTAAATCTGAACCGCGATAATAAAAGCCAGCCATAAGTGAGCCGTCTTTGCCCAAGACAATCCCATCATCTATAAGGGCCGCCCAATTTAATAAATCTGGCATGCCTTTGGCAGTTTCTTGGAATTGTTTGATTGCTAACATTGTCGCCTCACTTTTATTAAATGGCTATTTATGAAAGGTCTATTTTTGAAAGGGTTTTGACCTCGCTGGGTAATATCCTTGGTATTTGATGCTTCGCAGATATATTTCGCTCATTTGCGGATCAGCTTTTGCCATTTGTCTAAGGGCGGCAATTGAGCCAAACCAAATTATGATTGCGGCAATGGCCGTAAACCAATTAAGTGCAGAGAATATAAGTGCGAAGCAAATTAGGGCGGCTAGTAAAACTAGCTTGCGCTCCCCGCCCGCTATTAAATTCGGACGGTTCAATGCGCGTGAAAGTGGTGTTCGTCTTAGGCTCATAACTAGCCTGCAAAAATACCAATGATGCTATTGGCACCAACTATTACTGAAACCACCAACACAATGAAAACCATGGTTCTGGCGAAGCCATTAATCTCGCCACCCCAGATTAGAGTTGCGCCAGCCGCAACAATGGCGATGATTGAAATGCCCATTGCAACTGGGCCTGAAATTGATTGGCGAACTTGTTGGAGGGGGGATTCCCAAGGAAGTGCGAAGGCCGCACTTGCAATAAATATTGAAGCTATAAAAGCGACCATAAGATTGAACGCAAAGTTCAACATTCGGTGACTTTGAAGAAATTGGGAAATTTGATTTACATAAATATTCACTCTTTTCATATTCGAAGCTCCTATTCACAAGTTCGATTTAAATGGGTTCTATGTCATAGCCATTCGCGCTAAACCCTTTCACACGAATTACTTCTTTCACGCGCCGACCTTCTTTGGTTTTGGCGATAGAAATTATGATATTAATTGCCTCGGCGATTACGCTTGGCATTGGGGTGGAAGAGACTTCAGCAATCAAAGCTTCTATTCGCGTCAGTCCAGATTTTGCGTCATTGGAGTGGACTGTAGCGACACCGCCTGCATGACCTGTGTTCCAAGCTTTTAGTAAGGATAATGCTTCGCCGCCGCGTACTTCACCGACTAAAATTCTGTCAGGTCGTAGGCGCATTGTGGCTTTGAGAAGGCGCAACATATCGACATTGGAATTTGCGCGAAGTATCACCTTATTAGGTGAGCGGCATTGGATTTCGGCGGTGTCTTCAATAATGACTAAGCGGTCCTCAGGAACGACTTCAGCCATGTGATCAATAATGGCATTGGTGAGAGTAGTTTTACCTGTACCTGTGCCGCCAACCACTAATATGTTTAGTTTATTGATGACAGCTAGTTTGATGACTTCGGCCTGTGCCTCAGTCATAATCTTGGTCTCAACATAATCAGCTATAGTGAAAATGCGAGTGGCTTTGCGGCGAATTGTGAAGCAAGGAGCAGAAACTACTGGTGGTATCATCGCTTCAAACCGACTGCCATCTAAAGGCAGCTCGCATTCAATGATTGGGTTTTCGCGTGTAACTGTTGTGCGGTAATGGGCGGCAATGGTGCCGATTAGGCCTTCGGCGCGGGTAGGGGAGAAATTGCTCTCAACCAGTTCAATACCATCGCCTAATCTTTCCACCCAAAGACTGCCGTCAGGGTTGAGCATTATTTCAATAACATGCGGTTCTTTTAGAAAGCCACAAATTTGAGTTCCAAGTTCGCGAGCCAGCTTCTCTTCAAGTCGTGAAGCCTGTAAGCTCTGCAATGAAACCATCTGTTCAGCCATCCAAAAGCCTCCTTGATTGGAACCAACCTAAGTAGCTTTTGAGCGGGGAGCTTGGGAGCTACGGGATGGTAGGGGCAAGGAATGTGCCAGGTTTAGTTGAAAGTATTTAACTTGATAAAATTTGCGTGAATATTTTGAATTGAAACAGGGTTATAAATTAAGTTAGTTTATTGATTCTATGTGATAAATTAAATTGCATAACGAGAAAGTAATTGAATTCTGTGATAATTCTATAACGAACAAAATTGTAATTATATTAATTGAAGTATTAACAAATTATTAGCTATAACTACGTGGCTTTGTGCTATTTTGATATTAAGTGTATCGGATTGGGACAATATTGTTTTATGTACAAGGAATGCTCATAAAAATATAAATTGTCGTAGCAATGCTATATTAAATTACTAAACCCTATCTTGAAGGAAAAAGACGGGGTGCAATTATGAAGGTGGCGATGACAACGATTAGTGAGCGATGGCGCCAGAGTTGATTTCGTGCGGGTTAATAATTTGCCAAGTGACGAATTGCGAGACGCTGCTTTGGCAATGATGATTACGCAAGATATTATTACTTTGATAATACGCCCCTAGAAAACTAGGGGCATATCACCGTAAAAGTTAAACCAAACACACTCTGAGATAATTGAGGCAGTTCATTTTATATGTTATTTTTTGCGCAATGTTTTTACCACAAAGGTTGGTAAAACAATAAGCGTTAGGATTGTTGCGCTTATAAGTCCGCCAATTACAACAGTTGCGAGTGGTTTTTGTACTTCTGCTCCTGAGCCATGGGCAATTGCCATTGGAATAAAGCCAACAATTGCAACCAATGCGGTAGTTAATACCGCCCTTAGCCTTGAAGAAACCCCTTCAATTACAGCTTTTTGCGGTTCTAACCCGCTTTCAAGCTTTTGCCGAATTGACTGCATCAAAACCAAACCATTTAATGTTGCGACACCAGAAACTGCGATAAATCCAACTGCCGCAGAAATAGAAAACGGCATTCCGCGCAACAGCAAAGTTACGGCCCCACCAACTAATGCCAATGGAACACAGGCAAAAACCACGCCCGCTTCTGCCATTGACCCAAGTGCCATGAAAAGCAACAGGAAAATCAAAATACCCACAACGGGTATAACAATTCTTAATCTTGCCTCTGCGCGTTGTAGGTTTTCAATCTGCCCACCCCATTCAAGGCGAACCCCTGCCGGGAGTTGAACTTTTTCACTTACTTGTTTTTTTGCTTCTGTAACGAAACCGCCCAAATCGCGACCTCTAATATTGGATTGCACCACTATGCGGCGGCTTCCATTGTCACGGCTAATTTGGTTTGGACTATCAACAAGGTTTAGTTTTGCAACCGAGCCTAAATTAATGCTTTGTCCGCTTGGTGTAGGTAACGGCATTGAGGAAAGAATTTCAGGATTGTTTCGTTCATTTTCACCCAAACGGATTGAAACACTGAAACGTTTATCACCTTCAAAAATTTGCCCAACATCGCGACCACCAATTGCCGTCGCGACACTTTCAGTAACTTCACTTGCAGGAATACCATAAGCAGATGCGGTCAATCTATCGACATTTACCACCAATGTTTGTTGACCACCAATTTGTTCAACCCGAAGGTCGGCAGAACCTTCAATTGAATTTAATACTTTTGAAATGTCATTTGCGGTTTTGGAAATAGTTGCAAAATCTTCACCATAGACTTTGATTGCCAAATCGGCACGGACGCCCGAAATAAGCTCGTTGAACCTTAATTCAATTGGTTGGCTTATTTCAAAATTCATACCCAATTGTTTATTTGCGGTTGTTTCAACTTTTTCGATTAATTCTTCCTTTGAAAGACTTGGGTTGGGCCATTCTTTTCTGGGCTTTAAAATCATTACCCCATCGGAAACATTCGCTGGCATTGGGTCAGTTGCGGCTTCGGCGGTGCCAGTTTTCGCAAAATAACGTTCAACTTCAGGAAGTTTTAGTATTGCCTTTTCAAGTCCTTTTTGCATTTCAACCGATTGCTCAATTGAAGTGGAGGGGATTTTCAACGAAACCATTGCCAAATCCCCTTCATCAAGTTTTGGAATAAATTCGCGCCCAAGCATTGAAAATGATCCAAAGCCTATAATCAATGAAATAATTGCAATCCCAAAAATTTGTTTTGGGCGGTTAATTGCCCATAAAATCGCGGGATCAAGCACAGCTCGCATTTTTTTTATAATAAATGTTTCATGTTCTTCGCCATGATTTTTTTCATCAACTTTTGGCTCTTTGACAAAAATTGCAACCATTGCAGGGATAAAGGTAAAAGAGAAAATAAACGCACCCAAAAGGGCAAGCATAACTGTTGCTGCCATTGGTTGGAACATTTTCCCCTCAACACCTTCAAGGGTTAATAATGGTGCATAAACCAACATGATTATCAATTGCCCAAAAAGCGTGGGCTTTACCATTGCTTTGGCACTGTGGCTTGCGGCCTCTATGCGTTCTGCGATTGATAAAGAGCGCCCAAGTCTTTGTGCTTTTTGCGAAAGTGCAAGCAAGGTTCCCTCAATAACAACAACCGCGCCATCAACCAAAAGCCCAAAATCTAAGGCGCCAAGGCTCATTAAATTGCCACTTATATTGAAATACCGCATTCCAATAACAGCGGCTAAAAATGATAATGGAATCATTAAAGCGGTTATTATTGCCGCGCGAACATTACCCAAAGCAAAAAATAAAACTGCAATGACTAATAATGCGCCTTCAAACAAATTGCGTTCTACTGTTTTAATAGTTGAATTTACCAATATGCTTCGGTCCATAATTGGGGTTGCCGAGATATTAGGCGGCAGTGATTTTCCCAATTCAACAAGTTTTTTTCTTGCTTCTTGTGCAACCGTTCGGCTATTTGCCCCAGTAAGCATTAATGCAGTTCCAATTACAACCTCGTGCCCGTTAAGGGTTGATGCACCCATTCTTGGGGCTTGCCCAATTGCAACATTTGCAACATCGCCAATTTTCAAAATAAGTCCATTAATTGGTTTAATTGGCGCATCTGCAAGATCATTAATTGATTGAGCTTTGCCATCAGCACGAACAATTAAAGCTTCCCCTGATTTTTGAATGTATCCTGCCCCTGCTTGAGTGTTGGCATTTTCAAGCGCATTTGCCAAATCATCAAATCCAATATTGTAAGACTGCATTTTCGCAATATCTGGCGAGACTACATATTCTTTGACATAGCCGCCAATGGTATCAATGCCGGCAACATCTTTGGTGCCGCGCATATGCGGGGCAACCAACCAATCTTGTAAAGTTCGCAAATATGTTGCTTTTTGAACTGGCGTTGAAAGTAATTCACCTTCTGGGGTTAAATAGTCATTTTGATTTTGCCAGCCAGCTTTGCCAATTTTAATTTCATTTGCATTCTTGGGCGGCGTAAAATCAAGTGTCCACATGAAAACTTCACCTAGGCCAGTTGTAATTGGTGTAAGTTGTGGTTCAATGTCAGCTGGCAGACTTCCTTTTGCTTGATTAATTCTTTCATTTATCTGATTTCTTGCAAAATAAATATCGGTACTTTCTTTGAATACCGCAGTAACTTGCGAGAAGCCATTTCTGGAAAGCGATCTCGTGCTTTCAAGACCTACAATGCCTTGAAGTGATGTTTCAATAGGATATGTTACCTGCTTTTCAATTTGTTCAGGTGATAATGACGATGTAGTTGTTGTAATGCGTACCTGTTTATTGGTTATGTCAGGAACGGCATCAATTGGCAATTTGGATAGTTGAAATATGCCAAAACTTGCGATAGCAGCGGTGAAAATAATTATAAAGGCGCGGAATTTAACCGACGCATCAATGATTTTATCAAACATAGTTACCCCCGTCTATTCTTCTTCCAATTCGCTTTTGGCGAGTTGTGATTTTAATAAAAAGGCGTTTTTAATAACGATGATTTCATCACCTTTAAGGCCACTTATGATTTCAGTTTGCCCACTGAAACTATTGCCAATAATCACAGAAACAGCACGATAGCCTTTGTCTGTTTTAACAAAGACTTTCTTTGCATCACCAATGGAATTAATTGCATCGTTTGGCACAATAGGGCGCAGGTTTTGAGCGCCATTTTGGGAAACAATACGTGCATTAATTACTGTGCCGACTGCAAGGCTTGCACCTTCGATTTTTGCGCGAATAATGGAATTATTCGCCCCAGCATCAATTCCAGGAGCAATCGCTTTAATTGTTGCGCTCAATAGCCTGCCATCATTAGTTTCAAAATTAATTCGAGTGCCGATTGAAACTTTTTCAAGAAGATTTGGTGCGATCTGAAACACTGCTTCAGTATTATCAACATTGGTAATTTCACCAGCCATTGCACCTTGCGGAACAAATCCACCGACTGAAATAGGCATGTTATTTACAATGCCTGTAATAGGCGCACGTATGATAATTGCGCCATTTGCGCTTGGTGCGCCTGCTGCACCTACTTTTGCATGTGCGGCATTTGCATAGGCCGATTGGGCTGCGACATTTGCATTTGCACTAATTGCACTCGCCTTTGAGTTTTCTAATTCGCGGCGGGAAATAACGCCTTTAGCATAAAGGAATTCATCCGAACTATATGCACTTTGCGCAGCATTTGCACTTGCGCTTGCCATATTTACATTGGCGTTTGCGGCCCGTGCATCAGCAACGATTCCTGCGCCTTCTGCACTAATAATTTCGAAAAGTGGCGTGCCTTTATTTACCATTGATCCAGCCGCAACATAGACGCGCGAAACGCGCCCAGATATCGGCGCGCCCACCATTATTTTTGCTTCTGGTGCCGCCATAACGCGCCCCAATATGCGAATTTCACTTCCTGTTCCGAAATTTATTTTGGCGGTTTCAATACCCGCCGACTTTGCATCATTATCGTTTAGTTCGACAATGTCGCTTGCCTCATTGTGTTCTTCTTTTGAAGTAGCTCCTGGGGCTTTTATAGTTTGAGATTTATTACCATTTTTAGGAAGCATATAGCCAATTCCCAAAGCAGCAATAACAGCAATGATGCTTATTATATATGACTTATTTTTCATTTTTCACCTCAAATATAAGGCGGTTTTCAATATAGGAGAGTTCGATAATTGCATTCGCACGTTCAAATTTCGCAACACGTAATTTGTCTTTGGTGTTGAATAATTCGTTTCGTGCTGCTTGCACTTCTAATAGGCTGATTTTACCAGCTTTTAGCCCGATTTTTGATAAATCATAGACTTCTGCTAATGGCGCAAGGTTATTATTCAATTGCGCAATTTCACGGCTTTTTGCATTAGTTTGGGCAATTAGTGCCAATCTTTGCGCTTCTGTTGTGCGGACAAAATTATCAATAGCAAAAGAGTTAGCGCTAGCTTGTAAGTTTCGTTGCGATAAAATTGCCTGATTTTTACGGCCAAGTGGAATTGTAACGCTTAGGCCGCCAACCATGCTTATTGCGTTGTCAGCAGCATGATGACGTGCCCCCATATATGAGCCAAAATTCGGTTTGCTCTCAGCTTTTGCAATTTCTATTGCCGCCTTACTGATTGATTGTTTTGAAACTAGCAATCGGTATGTTGTATTATTTGCAACGTTGAAGTCGCCAAAATTTCCTAATTTCTCCATGAAGATAATTCTTGGATTAATCGCGCCATTATATTGGGATATAATTGCCAAATTGTTCTTTGAATTGGCAATTTCATTTTGTGTTTTTATTTTTTCCAATTGCGCATTTTTCAAATCCGCTTGGGCTTGTAATTGGCGAAGTTTTGGTTCTCTGCCGCCTTCGACTAATAGAGAAACAAAGCCCAAATCTTCCTTTGCTGCCGCTATTTTTTCGTCTTCAAGATTTGATTGATAATTTGCATTTTCAAGCGCAAGCCACAATTTTGCAAGATCTCTTATATATTCTTGCTTTTTAACTTCTATCTCTTGCTTTGAAGATTGAGCACGTGATTTCGCATAATTTATATTTGCTTGTTTGCGACCAAAAAGTTGCAAGTCTTGTGAGACTTGCAATGTTGTTTCTGCTGAGTTTAAACCTTTATAAGGTGAAGAACCAAAGAAGTTTTCAACACCTATTGATATTACAGGATTTGGGCGAGATGAGGCAATTTTCACTTCAACTTCATCTGCAAGTGAAATGGCATTTAGTTGAGAATTTAATGGAAGGTTTTCAAAATTTTCTATTAAACCCTTAAGATCGATTGCCTCTTGGGCATTTACCTGAATTGGTTGCGATATTGCGAAGAGCAATATCGCGCAGCTGCCAGAGGCAGCGTAAAAATTTTTATTCGTCATGATTTTTCCGTTAGTTATTTGATTTATTAATTAAAAAACAAACAACTAATTGCGCGGCGGCCGAATTAGCTTTGACGATAAATCATAAGAAGGGGGCGCAATATAAAATGTTTCTATTATTTCAGTTTTTAACAATGGCGTAGTATGAACTGTAATCGCTTGATAATATATACTATTATTGTGGTGGCATGAAGAGTGAAAACAAATGCCACCAATGTGCCCAATTTCTGAGGTTTTTTCGTTATCGTGCGAAGCCTCAACAATTTGAATTTGACTGATTTGTGCATTGTATATTTCTTCTGCATGAATATCAGATGCAGAAAATACTGAAAACAGCACGGCAACCACCATAAATATGGCGGCAATATATCTTGTAAAATTTATTACCTGCTGTTGCATAACTTTATCACTATCTTGATTCTGTTGAAATAGAATTAATTCTTAAATTGCATTTTTTGTATTCGCACGGCATTGAAAATTGCAAGCAAAGCCACGCCAACATCGGCAAATACGGCCTCCCACATTGATGCCATGCCGCCCGCACCAAGTATAAGCACAATTATTTTCACCCCAAATGCAAGACAGATATTTTGCCAAACAACATGCTTGGTTGCTTTTGAAATTGCAATTGCGGTTGCAATTTTTGACGGCTGGTCGGTTTGAATTATCACATCTGCGGTCTCGATTGCTGCATCGGCCCCAAGGCCGCCCATTGCAATTCCTATATCGGCGAGTGCTAATGCAGGAGCATCATTAATGCCATCACCAACGAAGGCAATTACTCGTGTTTTATCTTGTTTTAATTCTTCAATTTTTTTGACTTTATCTTCAGGCAGCAAATCACCAAATGCGTTTTGTATGCCAAGCCCATTTGCGACTTCTTTGGTTATTGCGCTTTTATCGCCGCTTAGGACAAATATGTCTTTTAGTCCTAATTTTGATAAATTAGCGATTGCTGATTTTGCGTCCTCTTTTGGGGCATCGGCAACAATTACATATCCTGCAAACTTATTATCAATTGCCATTAGAACAATTGATTGCACAATTTCATCAATTTCTTTTGGATACTCAATGCCGAATTTTCTTAAAAGTTTGCCATTACCAACCAAGATTTCTTTGCTATCGACCTGTCCTTTAAGGCCATGTCCTGAAATTTCATGCACATTTTGGGCTTCTATAATGTCTGTGTTGCTTTTGGCAAATTCAACTATTGCTTTGGCAATCGGGTGGTTTGATTTTTGCTCAATCGCACAGAGGACAGATAGAAATTCAGCTTCATTCATTTGGGTTTTTATTTCCCGAACAGCAAAAACCCCCTCGGTCAAAGTGCCAGTTTTATCTAGCACAAGCGTATTTAGTTTGACCATTAAATCAAGATAGTTACCACCTTTGAATAAAATTCCATTTTTTGAACCTGCGCCAATGCCGCCGAAATATCCCAAGGGAATTGAAATCACCAAAGCGCAGGGGCAAGAGATCACCAAAAATACCAAAGCGCGGTAAAGCCAATCATTAAACACATAATCAGCCACAAAAAATTTCGGTAAAATTACCAAAACAAGCGCCAAAAAGAACACGATTGGCGTATAAATTTTGGCAAATTTACGAATAAATAATTCAGTTGGCGCTTTTCGTGCAGCGGCATTTTCGACCAATTCAATTATTCTTGAAATTGAACTATCGGCAAATTTCTTTGTAACCTTTAGTTCGATAACATTGCTAAGACTTATCATTCCTGCCAAAAGACTTTCGCCTTTTCTGATTTGTCGAGGCACAGATTCACCTGTTAATGCAATTGAATTGAAACTTCCATTTTCGCTTAATAATTCGCCATCAAGAGGGACTTTTTCACCTACTAAAACTTGAACAATGTCATCAATTGCAACGTCATTTGGGTTTGTTTCAATCACGGCATTATCTTGCAAAACCCTTGCAATTTGCGGGCGGACATCAAGTAATGATTTAATATCACTCTTTGCTTTATTAATCGCTGCATTTTGGAATAATTCACCGATTGCGTAAAAAAGCATTACTGCAACACCTTCGGCATATTGCCCAATTGCAAAAGCGCCAATTGTTGCAACGCTCATTAAGGTGAATTCATTGAAGAAATCACGCTTAGCAGCCGCCTCAAACCCTTCGCGCATCACCGGGAAGCCGACCGGAAGATAGGCAATAAGATACCAAATAAAGGCAATATTTTTTGTGAAAAATGAAAATTTGAATAAATGCTCAAATGCTATTCCAAGTAAGAGCATTGCAAAACTAATAGCCGCCAAAAAATACGGGGTATTGCCTTGTTCGTTTACATGATTGTGATCATCATCTGCGTGATTTTCCTCTATCGGTTTAACTTTAGTATCGCAAATTTCATC
>JGI24216J29974_1009615_pt1 | contig 12347 bp, 4 predicted proteins | sample EnhBioin_Aerobic_2_FD_29974 | JGI IMG/M metagenome (IMG submission 29974) | reverse complement strand
ATCCATGGAATTTATTCCCAATATTTAATGGCGATTTTATTCTGTTATTTGTTTGTTTAATTGTTTGATCGAGCCTATTCAACGCGATTTGAGAAGAATCATCTCCGAATATAGTTTTTACTTGTTGTTAATTTATTACTTTAAGCGAAATAAGGAAGTAGCTTAATGTTTCCAAGAGAGTTGATAAAATATTAAAGCTGAAAGTACTTATTCTTCCACTATCAACGATTTTTAAGCCTGTTAAATCGACAGTCTATTTTCTAAGTTTTATCGTGAAAGATCTCTTTAATTTCATTCTGTTTATTTCAAACTCAATATATTTTCTTTGGACTTACCAATATTACTAAAGTTCTTTCATGTACCAAACATAATATGCTGATTTATCGACAAGAGCATTATGCATAAGACGCCGAGCTCCTTCTTCAATTCTACATAATTTATGACCTCCACTCCCACCAATTCTTTGTCCACACATTGGACAATTTGTTTGTTGATTTGGCCATCCACAATTCTAATGTGTGTATATATAATCGCAATCATTACAACAAATATAAACACCAATATTATTGTTTCTCGTCGAACTTAAAGTGCTGATAGCATTTGAAATGAAAGGGTTCTAAGGTCCTGAAAGTGAAAATTGTTCCTTTACCAAATTTTCAATATTACCTGACAATTATCCATTCTAAATGAATAAAGAATGAAGTGGAGAAATGCTCTTTTTACTTGCTAAAAATAGGTTAAAGAAGTTCAATGGGATTAGATCGTCTTCATTCACCGAGTTAGCTTCAGCTGCCTTATAATGTTAACTGACTTTATTGTCCAAATATCGACTGATAAGTTAAGTCTCTACTTTTCCAAGTTTTTCTTAAAATTTGCCTTTAATACTATTAAAATGCTGAATAGTTTTTTCCTTATATACTTTGTCATTGTAAGAGTAAGTGTAGTAATATCTCATGAAGAAGTTGAGAATGGAGTAACGGTCTTCAAAACTATCTGAGTATTGAAGCATTTGTTCAAAGAGATTGAATGCTGATCCATCTGTTTTCTAAATCTCAACAAATATGTTTGACAATTAAGCATTGCAAAAATCTTTTGGAACAATCAATGATCTTGCATTATCTTCAGCAAAATCATTTTCAATTTTAGGGGCCCAGTGCATCCTTTTAATTTTAATGAATCTGTCCTTTATTTATCTTGGAGTCAAGTGCTTTCTGAACATTTTTGTACAGAAGAATCTTAAATTTTCTGAAAGATTGCTATCCCTGTCAAGTAGAGCACTTATGTCCTGATCAACCTAATCTGTAATAAAACCTTAAGCGTAACTTATAGTAACAAACTTGACAAAAGTAAATAGGAAGATTTGGTATAAGGGTGAGGAAATGTCGTTAACACTGAGTCTATTGTAGATTGATGAAAAGAATTGTTTGTTTTCATGGACAATTTATTGATGTGACTTTCCTTTATTTTGTTTAATTAATTTTTGTAAAAATATGTTGACCATCAAAATACAAAGATTGTTTTGGAACCCTTTTTACTTTGATAATTTGGCAATTTAATGTAATTAATTTGGTGCATTGTGTAAACTATCTTCAATGGATGCGATATCGTCATAGCTAATTTAGCAATAGTTAAGCAAATAATTTATGACATGCATCGAATTTTGACAAAATGTTGAATCTGATTAGCATTTTTTTATGAAAGACTCAAGGCAATCTTTATCATCAGGCCTATCTTTGAACCATTGTAAGAAAATCTTATTAGCCTGGAATTTTAGAATCAATGATTTCTCCTCGGGAGTTTGTGATTTAATGTAAAGATTCTACACGAAATTGAAAGTGATCGAGTAAATGTTAGGGTTAGATTTTTGTGAATTTAACTTTTTGATAAATTCTTAGAGAAGCTCATACTTATGCTATTCACTAAACTCCGAAACAAATCTTGAAACATCTCGAATCGAGATTAAAATTGGTTATAAAGGTTTTTATAGCTTAAGTAATTTTTCTAAATTCTATATTTGAAGCATAGAATTTGTGAAGATTTCGAAATACCTTACACTTCCACCGAAGTTTCTAATGGAATTATAATCTTTTAAAAGTGGACTGAAGATTTCTTTTATTAAAGACGAGAAAAATTGTTTGCAGACTAAAGAATCAATATTTTTGATTTCTGTGATTCGACGTGTTTTAAAGAAATCATTGCTTGGTGAATAACGCAATTATTTGTCGTAAAAGACAGAAAATAACTTGAATGTGAACATAAGTTGTTACTCTAATGCCAACAGAATAAAAATCATGAATTCTATGTCCAAAGATTTAGTTTGATTTGAGCTTTCAAAATTGACAAGTAGCTTTAGAATTTTCATGTACACTTCAATGTGTTGGGGGTTGATACCTTTCTTTTATAACATATCGATGAGAAGTTCCATGATAAAAAGTTCTTTTACGCTGCTGTCTTTGTTAATTGAGTTATAAAGATTTTCACCTTAGTTTTACCCTTCACCTCTGAAAACTAAACTGCTTTTTTTGTAAATTTATTGTTTAAAAACTTTCAATTCTTTTTAGAAGTTATTTTACTTACCAAAAATGTTGAGTGCCATTGTGCTTAAAGAATCGTTTTCTTTTGATAAAATCATTTAATTTTCAAGTTTTGAGAAATGAACGAATCTTCCTATTTCAATCTCAGCTGTAAACTTCCTTTCCAACGAAGGTAATCTTTTCATCATTTTGAATTTTTTATATTAATTTTTAAGGAAGTTAATCTTTTTGCTTGTCAAGAGTTTGAGGTTATTTTGATAAACTTGACTTTATTTAGCATTTTCAATGAATTACCTTGTCTTATCACTTAATTTAAAAAATTCGACAGCATTGAGATTATGGATTTATGTCTTTGAATATGTTAGGAGAGAGTTGACTTCGAAAAGATACTTCAGGAAAAACGAGACAACACCATAATAGCTTTTACTTGAAAGTTGTTTGGTAAGTGCTTATTTAAAGTTTTTGGTATTTTTAAGTAACTCAGGATTTTATAGGATTTCTTTGATCATACTTTATTGGATAGTCAGATTGATTCCCTCAGTTTTTTCTATAAACTCTTCAAGATGTCTATGAAGTACATTAGTTTTGTCAGTTTTTAGCTAATTATAGATGCTTTTAAACCTATTCAAGATTTGTGGGTTTTTAGCTTAGTCTTTCGATTTTATCTCGACATTGAAAAATTCTTAAACATGAGTAAGGACAGTTGTTAGGTCTAAAATGTTATTGAAGAATTAGTCTCTATTGTACTTGATAGCTTCGATTTAAAACTTTCCTTAATAAAATATTTGTCGATATTGACATAGGAAGGAGACCCCTTTTGCTTTTTAATCATTTTGGTTTTGTTGCCTATTAAGTTAAAAGAAGAAAATGATTCTTTTATCTTAAAAAGTTTTGTTTTTCGATACACTTTCTTGTAATTTGATCTTTTAGACTTCTGAAATGAGATATTGTATTGAATTGAGGTTTTTTATTTGGATTTAAATAAAAATGATTTTTTCCTATTTTGAGTTAAGGAAATTTTTGACACTTTCATCAAAAGAATTTTGAGTCTTTATAACTTGAAGATTCAATTTTATTATTGCCTACTGTACTAATTTTTAGCATGATGAGTAGACGACATTTTTGTCAGTTGTAAAGAGAATAGTTTCGGTGGCTTCTTAGACTTTGAATAATTTCTTTTTCTCAATGGCTCTCTTTATTGAGTTGTTGTAAGTTGACAGTTGGATTTATTTCGACAATACATATTGATAAAGGATAATGAAATCTTGAGAAGAATTCATGACCATTTCGAAAATAACTTCATTTAAGATAATTTTCTTGTAATTTTCCTCTTATTAGGATCTTTACTCAGGAATTGGTAAATTTGACTCGTTAATAATTCTTAATATTAAAGTTTTTAATGATTCTTTTTCACAATTGTTGAAGAATCTATCAATTTTGTAGTGGGACATGTTATTAGTTTTACATATTTAAAGGATACTCTTTTTGAAATTTTAGACTTATTTGATCAGATTCTCTAGAATACCATAATATGAAATATTTTCCATACTGAATGAATACTTTTCGAATCTACTTAAGAAAGGAGCCTCCACATTGACAAGGTTGTCAGTTAAAAGGAAGAATATACAGTTGAAGTCGTTATGAACAAGAGTCTTTTTAGTCATTCCTGATTAAACATTTGAAATTCGACAATATTTTTGGTCCCCTCTAATAATGTAGAATTTGTTCAACATATCATAAAGCGATGTTTGAATCGTAGGCTAGATATTGTTCAAAATTAATTTGTTTCCATTACTAACTGTGTTAATGATCGAAGCAGTTGATTAGATGATGTAGCTTGTATTGCCTTTATCGTTTGAGAATGGACTTTTCTCGAAATAAGTGGTTTTCCTGAATTTGTTCTGGAAGAGGTTGATCAAGTAGGACAGGGATTCTTGATCTTTGGCCAAAACAAGTGGGAATCTTAGGTTCTATTTTTAAAGACATTCAGTTATGTTTTTAATGAGGTCAAATCTATTAACAACTTCTCCTTATTTGTAGGCTTTTTGAGTTATTCTACAGTAATTTTTCATGAAAAGTTCTACACTATTATTTCCACCATTTAAGTTTTTGAAAATGGCTTATTTAAGTAAATTTGTAAGCTCTTAATCTTCATTGATGTTCACTTATCTTTATTGACACGTACCAAGGAAATATTTGATCAAGCTGTAAAAGTCTCTCAAACTGAAAAAGTTATTAAAATTTTTTAAATTATGCCATTATTCGATGAAATCGAAAAACGTTAAAGAAATCTTTTGAATGATATTAAGAATTTTTTCATTTCTACCGTACTCAAAGCTGCGAGCTATTCCAATAGCAGTGTCTCTTAATTATTGATCAGATGGTTGAGGTCTTCTAAGCACGAGCATTCTTGACATTTTAGAAATATCAAGATCAGTGTTACTGATACCCAAGAAGGCATAGTTTCTTTATTTTTGTTCTTTATCATTAAGGTTAAGTCCACGACCCACTTCTAAGTAAGGGTGGATAACTTTAAGGGGGTTTTATTTTGACTTGTCAGCAAGCCCAATTTCATCAAAAACTAAAACTCTTAAACTAGTTTGATTTCCTTATAATTAATCTTTGTTATTTTTTCCTTTGGCTTTTTCAAATAAACTTTACACTTGCTTCGATGTACACAATTCAGAGCCTTGGAAATTAATGGGTCTGACTGACTGGAATTCCGTCAAATATTTATCCTCGGAGTTGTACCCTTTCATATTTTCAACCAGTATTCTAATAGCAAGGGATTTTGAGCATCCTGGAGGGCCAACGATGATCATAGGAAGTCTGTTATAAATGGCAACGAAGAAACAATAAATATTTTCTTTAATGGCCGAGTTAGCTGCGATTGATCCATAGTCGATTTTAAGTCTATGGAAAAAATCTGTCTCTTAAACCGATTTAACTTTTTCGACAAAACCTTTAGTTAAATCTAGACCCTTCTCAATCATTGAATAGAGATGCTTCTTGATTTTTTAGGACTATATTCTCAAAGTGTAACAGAAAATAAAACTCATAATCAAAGCCCTTTCATCTCTTTTATCGTGGCCAATGTAAATAGCTGTATTTTTGTGTGCATTCAAAGGAAGCTTTGTGTTGAAAAATTCATAAATTGTTCGGAATCTTTAAATATCTCTTAAACTCACGAAACTTGAATCAAATTGATCTGCGAGATATTCATGGATGTCGAGGAGCAATTTAGTTGTTTCACCATTTTTGTATTCTACATTCAAAATCATTTTTGAAATGTACTTTTAATATTCATAGGGTGAAAGAGCACCAAAATTCCACATACATTCGATCATGGAATGAGGTGGTGGCAAAACGTGGAAGGCCAATGCTTATTCCTTTTTTTACTTTTATTCAACAGCTTAGACTATTTTAACTTAAGCTTCATTTTAATTTTTAGGTTTTAGCTTTCTGAAAGGATTACATGCTGCCATGATTACAACATCTTTTAAAAATGGCAATTATTTTCCTTAAAATCTTTTTTCTATGATAATTTCTTTCATGTAACCAACTTATTTTAGAGTATTGAACTCATCAAAGAATATCCATATTTTTTTCCTGCCATTTAATTACGTATGTTTTTATTCGACCTTGCTTAAGAAGTTTCTGATATCTTCCACTTTAGTTCCTGCATTCACATTTAAAGTCATAAATTCGTGTTCATAAAGTTGTTCAGAAACGTGTTTTAAAATAGCTGTCTTACCTGTACCAGCCTCACCCATAATTGTGATAGGAATGTTTTATCTTTGCCTTAATGTGATTAAACACATTTTGAAAAAATTATCAATGTTGACAACATAATTTGGATCTTTTTTGATTGTGTATTTCCTACTGCCTGAGATATTGCACAATATCTGTTCAATCTTTTCGTCAAACAACTTAGATTTTTGTTCTTAAAGTTTTTTTATTGAATGTTTTTCAAAAACATCTTCAAGATTTTCTTTTAAAATATATTTGACAAGTTCCGTATCTTGACTGATGTAAAAATTACGAACGGCAGGTGGAACAGTTTTATGATCCTTGTAAATGAAGGAGAAAGACTCCCCATCAGTGTTAGGGATAATGAGGAATGGAATTTACTTAAGTCTTTGTTGTGTCAATGAAGCTTTTTGATAATCAAATTATCCATAGCTGATTTATTTTCCGATAAATTATCGACAATTTTTTAGAACTACTTAGAAAAATCCACTTCGAATTGTTGAAAGACCAAGCTTTTAAGTGTAATATTCGTCATAAGAATTTTTTAGATTATAAAAGGAAAGACCAAAACTCGAAGAGAAAGTGTTACAAACTGAGAAAAAGAGCGAACAAAAGTATTGATATTGATAGTAAGTAGCATCAGTTACGATATCAAAGAAGTATTTTTTCATGAGATTATTAGCTTTTTCAACATTAAGGCCTTGTGATTTAAACTGACTAAAAGGTTTCAAATTTTTTTGTTAGCCTTGATCTTTGTCTAACAACGCATTATCAAAATAATCAAGATGCTAAACGATATATTAGGTTTTTTTCTCATCCCAAAGTTTGAAATTTATTGGCGGTCTTTAATTTATTTAGTAAACTAATTTATCACTGAACTGATTGATTTCCTTTAAAAATGTGAATGTTTCAAAAGGATCAAATTTATTGATTGGTTGGAAATTTTCAAGTTCAATAAATATATTAGTTTCTTTAATAATTTGGGGGAACTGGCCATTATATCTGATGCATCGACCTGTAATCAATTACTGTAAAAATGTATTGATGATCTAAAACTTTTCAGGATCAATATTGTGAATTTGTAAAATAAAGCTGCAATGTCTATTTTAATCCCTATAAGTTTTATAGATTTCTTGGCAAGCCTATTCAAATCTCTGATAAATGTAAGCTGAACTGGAAGATCCTGCTAATGGGAAAAATACACATTTTCTGTTCGCTTTTTTTGACTTTTCAACAATATAAGAAGTTTTTCCAAATCCTGGACAACTTGATTTTACGATTTATACATTTTATAATTTTGAAAGAATGAATTTTTTGTACTAAATTTATCTTGCTTGTTTGTTTTGAGGCTGTTATTTTTTCGTAAAATTGTTCTTTAAATATTGATAAAGAGATTAAATTTAAGAACTAGTGACTTGACAAAGTTTCAAAGATATTTTATCGTTAGCTTTTTTGTGCTATTGAATATTTTTGATTATAAATTATTGATTTTTATTGGATAACTTTTCTGGACGAATGATCACATATTCGCTTGTTTAATCTCTCAGAGCAGTTTATATAAAAGTTTTAATATCTAGTTGGGTTGTATCCTCAACGCAAATCAAAATCTTTGTCATATCTAGATTTTTTATTCTTGCTGGATCGATTTCCAAAAGGCCTTTGAAAAAGTCACTATTTTTTTCACTCATTAACACAGTTTTAATATAAGATTATCCCCAATCAGGTAACCTTTAGACCTTTGCAGTGTCTTGGATTTTTAAATGCTCAAAAAATTGTTTGATGACATTTAAAGCTTATTCAGGATTTTGAGTATGTCTCAATCTTTTCATTTTGATGTAATCATCCAAAGTTTCTATTTCACAAATATTCAAGAAATGAATTTTTTTTTATGGTTTTTTATTTGTAAGAACCTAATAAAATTATCTGACACTTTATCCTTGTAATAAAGTCGTTTTTGGGGAAATCTTTTGAAGTTCTTTCATTTAATAAATCCACTTTTGACAAATTTATTCGTATTTTTAAACGTAGTTGTTTAATGTTTAATGGTTACCCAATTAAATCATAATTCTTTGATCTAAAGGAGATGAATTATTATTTCTAAACACAATGTAACCCCAGCCTTGAAGTTAATTCCATATTTTTTTTATTTCATCGATTTTGTTTAAAAGTTTTTGGAATTTTTCTAAAATTGTGATTTTCTTCATTTATTATTCAGTTTTTTGTTTTTAATTATTCTTGCTTCTTTCATGAATTGTATAATATTTTAGGTTTTCTATTTACTATTAAGATAGTCTTTTTTATTAGCCTTTTCTTTATCTCATCGCCTCGTTGATAATTAAAGAAATCGATAAATGATTTTCTTGGTCAAATCTCAAATCAACTTAACATTTTTACATGATTTGGTAGATTTTTTCAACTGTCTTAGCATCACCTTTATGAACATTTTTAAATTCATGAATCAATTAATCGATCTTTTTAAATGCTTGATGTGAAAGTCTGAGGGTCGGCAAGTTAGCCATCATTTCAGAAGTCTCTTTAATAAGAGATTTAAAATTTGTACTATATGGATTGTAAACATTTTTAATGTATCCGATCATGGCTTAAGCTTTCTACAGATCATCATATTCGACCATGAAGTTTTCTTCATCTTATTGACATTTTTCTTTTAAGTTATCAATTTAAGGTCCAATTTCAAGAATTATATCCAAATTCTCTGGTTTTATTGTCGAAATCTCATAAAAGAACTCAAGCAAATTCAGAGATTTTTTATTTTCAAGACTGAGTTTGTCTGTTCTGTTGAATTTAAATGTTTCGATAATTTTGTTAAATTAATTGTAATTTTCACTCAGTTTTGAAATGTTAGTTGTTGGATTTTTTGCTGAAATTGAATCATAATAATTTGATATATCTTTTAATTTTTCATTAAGATTTGTCAATTTGCCAGTTTGGTCAACTCCTATAAAATGAATGACTCCTTTAATAATTTTAGAAAGGAAAGGTACTTTTTCAATCAATGAGAAAGTTTTCAATAGTTCCTTAACCATTTGACCATCAGCCACATTGGCTTTTTAACCATTCATTCCCATCATGAAGAATTATTTAAGTTACTTTTCTCTCTTGAGTTCATCCTTCAAAAACTCAACTGATCCATAAGTTAATTGATTATCATTAAATTATTGTATGACACGATTTCTTCTTTCGATTAGCTTCTTTTGCAGTTAAAGACATCTTTTAATGGCTTGTTCGAATGTAATTTTCTTGATTTCCTATCCAACAAAAAATGAGCCGAATGAATAACTTTTCAAGATCTTTTCATCAACCATACTTAAAACGGTGGCAATTTCATCCTTGAATCTTAACTATTTTTATCTCATGTTATTTTAGCTTTAAAGTAATTTGGAAGATATTCTCTCATAATCAGAAAACTCATATTTTTTGTTCAAAATATCAATAAATGAACGGATTTTTTATAATTTTTCTAAAATTTCGCACAAGATATCATTTTTCTCTTCAATTATCCCAATAATTCCATTATTTCCAAAAACTCTTTCTATAAGACTTTTTTCGTATTAAGTTGAATTTTGTATATTCATGTAAACCTTACCAGGTATTTGTTCATTGGCGAATTAGCGAATTAATTCAAGAGTTATACTTTAAAGATTCAGTTGTTGATTTTTATCAGCTTGAATCTTTTTCAGGACAAACAACTTTTATCTTTCCTATGAAATAATCTTCAGAACAAACTAAGTGGTTAACTCTATGTTATCAAGCTCAACAATAAATTTTAGATTTTCTTTTTATTATTTAGGACAGATTCCATTATCTATTAAAGTTTTCAAACTTTTGATTATTTTCTCTTTTGCTCTGTTATCTTTTGTTTTTTAGAGTAAGATCTTAACTACGTTTTATAAAATGTAAGAATTTATAACAAAGTTATAACTGAATTGATTATGCCAAAATTTGTATTCACTTTTAAGGCCTTCAAAGTTTTCAGCGTTATCCTTTGTGAAATGGGATTTATAAATTTAATCCAAAAGGAATTTTTGATAAATTTCCTGTGCACCTGGGGAGGAAATGATTGAGATATCAAAACATTTGTTAATAAATGAACTAGTTTAATTAAAGTCCATTTTTTTAGCGACTAATGAAGAGATGTCTTTTTCAATGTTCTTTATTGTCTCAGTCATTTATATTGAAAAGTTTTTCAATAAAGGATTTAGAATCATCTTATGGGCAAGCTCACATTGAAGTTAAGAATTTTTACTTTTAATTGAGTTTTTCAACACTTTATCATTCAATAATTTTAATTTATTAAGTCTACTTTCTAAGTTATTGAAACAATAGTCCACCAAGATCAAAATAGTTTTTTTTAATTGTTATTAATCCTTAATTCTTTATGTTTATCTGATTAATATTTATGAATAACCTTCAATCATATCTAAAAGTGTTTGATTCTTAAATAAAGGCTTGATGTATTAATGAACTTTATTTGTATTGATAAGTTTTGTAAGGATTTGGAAATCGGACAAGTTTTAGATTCTGATTTTGGTAGCAATTTAGGCAAGGTAATTAATTGTACGATTTTTAATTTCCAATTTTTAATCTCTTTACTATTAATTTTGATCCTAACCCCAATGGAATAATTTTTAACTAAAAATCTTGTTCAAACTTCTAATTAGTTGTTGTGATGATACATTAGTAAATCTGATAAAGTAGAATAAAAATATTGCCACTAAATTAACGTAAGACTCATCATATGCTTGGTTAGATTCTAAAATCATGTCAATGAAAGAATCGAGTCCTTTGAATTTGTGAATAACATTCAAGTTGTGATTGATTTCTAACATGATGTGTTCATAGACAATATTAAACTTTTTTTAATGGATGAGGAATTCAATAAATAAACTGACTTTCTTAGTAAGTTAATCTGAGTCAATTTATCTTAGTAAATTGAAGTTTTCGTTGTTGATCTTTTCTATTGTGAAAACTTACAAATATGTCTTAATCAATTTCTCAGCAACTGTTGAAGTTACTCGTTTTTACTCATTGATTTTTAACTCGTGTCTCAACATGAATTTCATAAAGTAGTTTGCTATTTTTTGAATTACTGGCTTTTTGTAAAAATTCACCTTTTCGTCCATACTTTCAGGCGATTTGAGGATTGGTTGAAATTGCAAAAGCCATTTTTACAAGTTTTTCTGATTTGTTAAAAAGTTTTCAAACATTTCATCAAACTCAATTTCTTAGTTAAGATAGCTTCTCGATCTTTCTTCAAGTTTTTGCACTGAGTTTTTGAAGAAATCGTTCCCATCAGCAATATTAAAGCTTGAAGAGGCAATAACCCCTTCGAACACACTCATCGATAACTTTTTGTTTTTTATAAAGTCATAGGCTAAACCTATATTATACTCCATTCTTTCAACACTGAAATTGAAAGGCTTAGACTCCAATATTGTCTCATTTCCCAAAACTAATTTGATTTTGAAAACTTTAACTTGAGAAGTCATTGACAATTTGAATAAATAGTAAATATCTCTTTTTTCAATTATTTCTACAGTGACAGGATCATTTCCAGCTCCTCTTATTCTTTGAACCTCGATTTTAAATTATTGATCGACTGGTGCAACAATCTTGGCAACAAAGTACATTTTTCCTTCTTGTCTTTCTGTTTCAATGACAGACATGATATCATCACAATTAGGAGGCTAAAACTAGATTTCATCATCTTAAGAGTTTTCGCTTTCACAATCATATTCAGTGGTTTTTTCACATTCTATCACCCACCCATCATAAATCACTTGCTAGCAGGATTTGTTTCGATCTAATTTAAGGTCATTTGTATAGTGATAAAGAGCCTCAGCCTTTTTGACGATGTTCTAAGGGGTGTTTTTGTCTTCAGGGAAGCGCAAATCTTTCTTTAAACGAAAAGTCTCATCTACAGCACAGATTGCTTTGCCACTGACTTGATAAGGATCTTCCTCATATCCCCATTAGTTTTACTGAATTTGTTCTTCTTACTCATCACTAATGCCCATGATGACATTTTTTCCAAGTTTCGATGAA
>JGI24216J29974_1019657_pt1 | contig 12368 bp, 1 predicted proteins | sample EnhBioin_Aerobic_2_FD_29974 | JGI IMG/M metagenome (IMG submission 29974) | reverse complement strand
TTAATATATTTTATTATTGTATAAAAACACCTCTTTTGAGATGTGGGAGACAAAAAAGTTTTTTCTATTGTACAACTATTTTTTCATTTTTTAGGGTTTCTTTTTTTCTTGTTCTTGTTTCAGGCATATCTCTATTCCATTCAGGAAGAATCTTTTTCAAATTTTTCAATTCCAATTCAAACACGAACGCAGGAGTCACTTGACTTTCTTGTGGAATAACAATTTCATCGAACATTTCTTGACTTTGACGTTCCGGGACTTCTCCATTTTTTAAAGTAACGACGAAATGTGACATGTAGCCGTTAAGTGGTTTACCAAGGAGACTGTTTGCTTCAAGATGATGTTCACAGACGGGCAGGGAGTTACCAGGGAGGACCCAACAAAGGAGAATTGCAGGCATACGTTTAACAACAATATAAGGGAAGGTATACCAAGCGTGGGTGGTGAAGTAGATTCCTTTTCCATACCATCCAGCATCAAGTGAACTCAATGCAGCAAATCCAGTTTCACAAATCTTTTCTGCAACTGCAACATCTGTACCATGACATGCAGGTAAAATAGGTACATCTTTACCCCAATCATTTTCCTTATTCCAATCATATTTCTCCACTAATTGTTGATATTTGTCATATCTCCATTTTCTTAATTCTGCACCTGCTTCTTCAAGCCATGCTTTTCCAAAAAACATATCTTTGTTTGTTTTAAATCTGTGAAGCATAATTTTATATGAATTAATAAAATTTGACACTAAAATTTTGTTATAAACTGCTGTGACTTTCGTAACAGCAAGAGTATATCCTCCAAATGGTGTATTTGCACCAGAAGTATGATGAAATAAATCAAGTGCACGTTTATAATGATCTCCTCCTTTTTCAAATACCTTGAAATAATAATGACTATCGGAGGTACCTCGTTCTGTCCACGTGTATGGCATTTTTTCATAGAGCTTATAAGACCAATTAACTCCTTTTGGAAGGTAATGGAGTTGGGAACGATGCATGTATTTATAAATGATAAGTCCAATAATAATAATAGCAAGGGCAGATCCAACAATAACACCAACAATAACACCGGTAGGATTGAAATCGGTCGGATCGGATGAGGAAACACCAACAACACCACAAGATCCTGGTGTTGGTTGCAGATTCAAATTTGGAGCTCTTGGTGTAATTTCTAGAGCCAATTCTTGAAATACAGGTAACATCATTGGTACCATACTTGCATTTTCACATGGATAATATACAGGAAATGTTGTTGCTCTCTTCTTTGTTGATTCAGGTATTGTAATATTGATTTTCCATAAAATCCAAGCGAGATCTTTCAAAAAATTGTCTTGACCAAAAACGCGACGAAGTACGTCGATGGCGTCTTCAGCAGTTGTGACAAAAGATTGATTTGTGCATGGATATTGACATGCTTCTCCTGCAGTTGTGGCTTCGGTACAAGCTGGATGATATTTGTTTCTAGATAGGAGTCTGAAACTTCCTTCACAAGATGAACATGATTTGAATGCAAATGACAAATTACTGTAATTTGCGAATCTTCTTCGAAGGGATGGGAATGGATCAGCTGCATTGGTTGGTACGGGGACAAATTCATCAACACATGGATGACACGTGTTATTGACAACGGTTTCATTCAAAGCGCAACACGTGTAATTTCCCCAGGTGTTCACGCAAAGATCGGCACGTTGACAGGTACTAAGAGCTTGTTGACATTCATCAATATCATCACACGTGACCCAATCTTTGGTGGCAAAACCAGGTTCACAACATCCGAAGGTTCCATTAAGGAAATTGATACAGTTGTCTACATTAGAACATGGTGCACCGTTTGTAGATGGTTTTGAAGCGTATTCACCAGTTACACATTCATTAATATCCAAACATTTTGTTTTTGTTGCATCTGATTGAAATCCATCTTCACAACATTCAAATGTACCATAAAAATTAATACAAACTCTTTCTTGAGAACATTTCTTTTTTGTATTGTTTGATGTATAAATTGCCCAATATCCAGAAGTACATTCATCTAAATCAATACAATATGTTGTATTATCAAGAGCAGGTCCAACCAATGGATTGTCACGAATTTCAGTATAATTCACTAAAGACCATCCAATATTACATGTACGTGTTCTTGTATTAATTCCAGTCCACGTGCAAAATGTTGTTTCATTCAAATTTGGATCATACACCGCACACATATCCACAGGTTTACAAGTAGGCCCGAGACCAGGTCCTGTAAAATTGCGACGGATGTCAGGATCGGTATTATTCGTGAATGCATGTCCATTATCACATACTAGGATTCTTGAATTGAAACCATTTCCATAACACGTGCCATCGGCGAAAGTTGCATTTGGAGAATATAAGCACATGTCAAGCTCGGTGGTACAATTTTTATGAGGGGTTGAACCTGATAAGGTTTGGGATGTCCCTGCGATTGTCTCATCAGATGACCATCCATCTCCACATCCAATTTTTCGGATCCCCCCGGGGAGATCAGTACAATTTCCATTCACGAGTTGATCTTCATCGGAATAAAGGAAGCAAGGTAATAATTCACGACAAGGGGAATATGGTCCTGATCCAATCACAATTTGATAGGCTTCACTTGACTTGTTTGCTTTTATACCATATCCTGAATCACATGTGATTCTTCGGGTATTAAGTCCAACATCAACACATACACCATGAGGAATGATAGGGGAATATTCCTTACACATGAGGAGGATGTCCAGACAGTTGGGGTTGATCGGGCCGGTGCCCGAAACAACTTGGGTTGTCCCTGCCGCGGTGAAATTAATTGAATATCCACCATCACAAATAATTGTTCTCGTATTCAAACTTGTATAACACGTGGCGTTTCGGAGGGTTGAATTATGGGAGTACAATGCACACATGTCTAATTGAGTGGTACAAGGAAGAAAAGGACCATCTCCAGTGAAGACTTGAATTACCCCCGAGGGGAGAGCAGTGGTTGACCATCCTGGGTTACACGTGATATTTCTTGTGTTTAGGGTCTTGAAGATACAAACGGCGTTTTCTGGATTTGGAGAATAAGCATTACACATATTTAATACAATTGGACATCCTGGCAATGGACCGGTACCGATCACATCGACGCGTGTTCCCGTGGCGAAATTATTTGTTGAATAACCTGGAGTACAGACCACTGTTCTTGTGTTTGGTTTTTTAAAATCAAATTCACATTTTCCATGAGTCACGGGACTTGTATAATTACCACACATCTGAATGATAACATTACATTCGTTATAATCAACCATACCGATTAGTTTTTGATATCTACCGGTGAGTTGGGCAGTGGAGGACCAACCCGAGTCGCAGGTGATGTTTCGGGTGTTTGGAGCTTGATTGGTACAAACTCCATTCGTGATAATTGGGGAATACACCGCGCACATATCGATCAGCAAACAAGGGAGGTAAGGACCTGATCCAATGATTTCTTGAGATTGACCAATGGCTCGAGTTGATGTGGCATATCCAGGATCACATGAAATGACACGCGTGTTGAAGAAGGAGGCAACACAGGATCCAAATTCGATGATGGGGGAATAAGCGACACACATGTCAAGTTGGACGGTACATGGAGCGAAGGTTCCTGATCCATTGATGATTCGCGTGACGCCCGTGGCGAGAGTATTTGAACTCCATCCTTCATCACAGACAATACGACGAGAATTGACTCCATTAGAGAAGCAAACAGCGTTGGTTGGGTTCAGAGAATATTGACACATGTCAAGTTCATAATCACATGTGGCAATCTCATCACCTGTGAGGACGTTTACGATACCAGTGGTATCGTTTGTGGATGACCATCCTGGATCACATGTGATTGTTCTCTTGTTTGGTACGGAGAATAAAAATTCACAAACTCCGTTGACCAAGGAGGGGGAATATGCAGTACACATGTCGAGGACACTACAAGTACGAGATATCGCTCCCGCGCCATAGAATGTGGAATTGACTCCAGCAGCTGATCCATTAATCGAATGACCAGCATTACAAACAATTCTTCGGTATCCAGGTGTCAAAGATGAAAAAGAACACGTGCCATTGACAATGGAGGTAGAATAAGCAGTACACATATTGAGGATGAAGGTACAATCATTAAAACCAACAGGTCCAACAAGGATTTGAGTAATTCCATTGAGGGAGGAATTAGATGAATACCCGGGGAAACATGTGATATTACGGATATTGGTGCCTAGAACAGAACATGATCCATTTGAAATAATTGGACTGTATTGAAAACAAATGTCCATTTCCACACAAGGGAGGTAGGTTCCAGTACCATTGATAATTTGTATCACCCTCCCCGATGTTGTGTTGAATCCCGAGTTACACGTGATGTTTCGGGAATTCAAACCATTGGAAGTACAAATACCATTATTGATGGTTGGGGAATAAACAGCACACATGTTGAGGACGGTGGAGCACGGGTTGTAACTTCCAGGTCCGGTGATGATTTGGGTCACGCCGGCAGCGGAAGAATTGGAGGACATTCCATCATCACACACGATTCTTCGAGAATTGACTCCATTTGGGAAACATGAACCATTGATAACGGAGGCATTGGTTGAGTATGCAACACACATGTCGAGGGCGATACCACATGTGGTGGCGTTGGTTCCCACGAGGATGTTGATGGTACCTGCAGCGGTGGAGGTAGATGAATATCCATTGAGACAGTAGATTGTGCGGGTGTTGGGGTTGGCAGAGTTGAAAGTACAGTTTCCATTGGTCACGGTTGGACTGTAGGCAGCGCACATGTCCAAAACGCTACAATTGACGATTCGCGTGCCTGCTCCAAAAAACGTGGAGGTGATTCCTTGGACGGTACCATCGATGGAATACCCTTGATTACAATTGAATGTACGACGTCCAATAGCAGCGGGGGAGAATGAACATGATCCATTGGTCATGGTGGTAGTATAATTGGTACACATATTCATAATCACGAGACAATCCACGTGTGGGGCAACACCAACGATGGTTTGGTAGACGCCAGCAGCAGTGGTACTGGAGGAATAACCAACATCACATGTGATATTTCTTGTACCAGGTGCACTTTCATTACAAGTTCCATTTCGGACCGTAGGGGAGAATTGAGTACACGTGTCATATCGAATACAAGGATCATAACCATCAGTACCATTAATAATTTGGATTTGACCGGAGGAGGAGTTAAATCCTGTATTACATGTGATGTTTCGGGAATTAACTCCATTATTGGTACAAACCCCATTGGGGATAGAGGGGGAATAGACTGCACACATGTTCATCACGTTACAAGGGCTATAAGGACCAGGTCCAATCACGATTTGAACGATACCAGCATCAGTCCCATTGGAGCTGTATCCTGCATTACACGTGATCCTTCGGGTGTTGTTGGTGGAATTGGCACATGAACCATTGATGACAGTGTTGGAATAAACCGCGCACATGTCAAGTTTTTTGCTACATGTGACGATATCAGTGCCGAAAACGACGTTGATGACACCAGTATCACCATCATCAGATGAATATCCATTGAGACAGTAGATTGTGCGGGTGTTGGGGTTGGCAGAGTTGAAAGTACAGTTTCCATTGGTCACGGTTGGACTGTAGGCAGTGCACATGTTCAAAACGCTACAATTGACGATTTGCGTGCCTGCTCCAAAAAATGTGGAGGTGATTCCTTGGACGGTACTATTCCTGGAATAACCATCGTCACAGGTGAATGTACGCCAACCAGGGGAATTGGAAGCACATGTTCCATTGATGACGGGTGTGGTATAGTTGGTACACATATTCATGACCACGAGACAATCCACGTGGGGGGCAGATCCAACGATGGTTTGGTAGACGCCAGCAGCAGTGGTACTGGAGGAATAACCAACATCACATGTGATATTTCTTGTGTTGATCGCAGTTTCATTACAAGTTCCATTTTGGACAATTGGAGAGTATTGAAAGCATGAATCGATCTTGACGCACGATTGGTAACTACCTGCTCCAAAAATGACCTGCACTTCACCAGCAGTTGAATTGAATCCAGCATGACACGTGATAATTCTTGAATTAAGTCCATTAGGTGTGCAATTACCATTTGTCACCGTTAAAGAATAAATACACATATTGAGAACCGTGGAACAGGGGAGATAACCACCGGTACCTGTGATAAGCTGGGTAATCCCCGAGGCAGAGGAGTTGGTACTCAGACCATCGTCACAAATAATACGTCTTGAATTGAATCCATTTGATACACATGATCCATTACCAATTGATCCATTCGGTGAATATAAACACATATCCAATACTTGATTACAAGGTACAGTAGGAACAGCTCCAACAAGATCATTAACAGTGCCTGAAATAGTTCCATTTGAACTCATTCCATCTATACATGAAATAACTCGATGATTAGGAACCGCAAAATTGAACGCACACGTTCCATTTGTCACATTAGAGCTGTACGCCAAGCACATATCCAAAACGCCACAATTTTGGAGTTGAGCTTCACCATAAACCTGCTTACTGATTCCAGGAACGGAGTTATCTGTGGAATATCCATCACTACAGTTGATTGTACGATACCCCGGGAGGGCAGGGAAGAACACACACGTGCCATTGACAACAGAACTCGTGGCGGAGTAATTGGTACACATGTCAATCACATTACAAGGAAGATGAGGGCCAACACCACTAACAATTTGATATCTTCCTGCTGCAGTCAACGTTGATGAATACCCCAAATGACATGTGATATTTCTTTCGGCACCAACAACAGTACAATCTCCATTAATCACGGGATTGGAATACAAACCACAAAGATCCAAAGTGACATTACAAGCGAGGAAGGGACCAGGTCCAGTAATGATTTGAGTTACCCCAGCGACAGATTGATTCGAGCTCAAACCAGGGTCACACACGATTCTTCGGGAGTTAAGGCCATTATCAAAACACGTGGCGCTGATGGGGTTTAGAGAATATAAACACATGTTCAGCTGCGTATCGCACAAGGTGCTGTTTAAACCAAACAAGCTGAAGGTGGTACCTGCAATGGCGGGGGTTGAACTGTATCCACCGGTACACGTGATTTGTCGGACGTTCGGAACGGAGGGATTGAATGCACAATCTCCGTTAACAACAGGATAAGCATCACACATATTCATAACACCACAAGGTGCAAAGATTGGATCATATTCAGAACAGAATGGACCAGTCACGATCCCCGCGGGGGTTAGATCGGTGGAATATCCATCCCAACACCAAACGCTTCGACAACCAGGTGAAGCGGTTTGAAATACACATGATCCATTAACAATCAAATCGGTATAATTGGTACACATGTCCAAAATAACATCACATGGATCATGAGGTTCAGTACCTCCAAGAACTTGATATCGTCCTGCAACGGACTTATTTGAGGAATATCCCCAATTACATGTGATATTTCGGACCAATCCAACGGAAGTACAAGCTCCATGAGTAACGTTAGGAGAATAGAGGTTACATTGATCATCGGGGTAGCACGGGAGGATGGTACCTAGCCCGGCAATATTTTGAAGAGATCCACCGTCGGAGGTATATCGATCATCACAATAAATATTTCTGCGATCATGACCTGCAGATACACAAAAGGCATTTGGTAAAGATCCATTTGGGGAATGAAGACACATGTCATAACTGATTGGACACGCGTCTGTCGCGGGGTTACCTCCGGGACCTACCACGACGAAAGGTCCTCTTCCAGCAAGAGTGTCATCCCTACTATAACCTGCTTGACAGGTTAAAACTTGAACGTTGGGGACGTTATAGTTGAACTCGCAGTCCGCGTGTGGCGAGATAGCCCAATAATCAGTTCGCGTGAATTTGCACATATCAAAAACAGCACAATTGACGGAATAGGTTCCTTCACCAGAAAAACTTTGTCCAGGATTGAGCAATCCGTCGAACGAATCATCATAGGAATATCCAGGATTACACTGCGTAGAACGGTTCCCTGGTTCACCTGAATTAAAAACGCAGGTACCATTCACGATCGCATTGGTGGAGGAATAGTTTGTACAAATATCCAAAATCACATCACAATCCACGTGAGGAGTATTACCAGTTAAAAATTGAAATCTTCCTGCTTTCGATGAATTAATGGAATAACCAAACTTACACGTGATATTTCTTGCTTGACCAACAGGTTGACATTGTCCATTACCAACCCAACTTGACCATTCATCACATGGATTTATTCCGATGTTGCACTGTTCGAAGGTACCAAATTCACCAATAACGATTTGAGGGTCCACATCGGAGAGGGTGCTCCATCCTTCCATACAATACAGCTTTCTGGTATTGAAACCACCAGACATGCAGTACATATTTGGAAGGGATCCATTTGGGGAATGGAGACAAGCGTCATATTCGACGACACACAAATATTCTGGACCTTGTCCAACGCCTGGAACAGCGAACGGACCTCGACCAGCGAGAGTTGGGTCTCTACTCCAGCCTGATTGACAGTAGTAGTTTCTGGTGTTCGCAGCGGATGGATTGAAGGTACAATCAGCATGGGAACCAATTCCACCGTCCCAATAAGCGATACACATATCCATAACGCCACAATTCATATTAAACGTGCCTGTTCCATAAAATGGCGATGAATCGATCCCCATTGGATCATTCAATAGTGTGGAATAGCCATCATTACAATGCGCAAATCGATATCCTGCATTTTCATCATCCGGTTGACACGTGCCATTGATGATATTATTGGGATAAAGACACATGTTTAACTGATAATCACATAGATCTGGAATACCTGGACCAGGACCAACAATATGAACGAAAGTCGCAGAGATATCACCATCTATGGTGGAGTAACCCACGTGACATGTGATTTCACGTTCGTTTGGCATGTTATTGAAACAATCACCATGAGGTTGGGTTCCAGTATAAACATCACACATATCAATAGGATAGCAAGGTTGTTGGATTGGATCAAGATTCGTGATATATTGAGGGGTAGTGCCTGCAAATTCATCCCAAGTGTATCCATCAAAACAATAGATAATTCTGTTAGCAGGACCATTAGGTATACAAAATTGATAGAAAGCTGCCAAAGTAGCATTAGGGGAATAAACTTCACACATATCCAAAGAAGTATCACATGATGTTACTCCACTACCAACACCATCAATAGTAAGTGTAGCTCCTGCAGCCAGACCATTGGTACTCCATCCAGGTTCACACGTAATAATTCTTCTGTTTGGAACCCCTTCATCAAAATCACAACTGGCGACATGGTTTCCAAGAGGTTGTTCATATTCACACATGTTCAATGGAATACACGTGACCTCCATATCACCTGTTCCATAACTATGAGGCCATAAATCGATGGTATACTTGCTACCATCAAGGGAATAACCATCGTCACAGTGTACACCACGATGACCAGGTCCACTATCGGGGGGGAACCCTGCGGGGTCATAAAAGCAGGTACCATGGAAAATTATCGGAGGATAAGCCTCACACATGTCCAAAGCGATGTTACAAGTCGTCACGCCCCTTCCAACACCTGCAATATCGAGCGATGCACCGGAGGCGTCATCTGAGGTACTGTATCCAACGTTACACGTGATGGTACGAACGTTTGGAATCTCAGGATTCCAATCACAACGTTGAACATTGATTCCAAGAGGTTCTTCATATTCACACATGTCCAATGGGACACACGTGTATTCCATCTCCCCAATTCCATAAACCTGAGACGATAAATCGATTGTATACTTGCTACCATCAAGGGAATAACCATCGTCACAGTGTACACCACGATAACCAGGTCCACTATCGGGTGGAGTACCCATGGGATCATAAACGCATCGGCCCTTGGTAATCATCGGAGGATAAGCCTCACACATGTCCAAAGCGGTGTTACACTCTGTCGGCGTTCCTTCTCCAACTCCTGTAATCTCGAGCAATGCACCTCCTGGGGTACTATCGGTACTATATCCTGGTCTACACGTGATAGTTCTCACGTTTGGAGTCATATCCCATGCACAACTAGCAACATTCATTCCAAGAGGTTGTTCATATTCACACATGTCAAGGGGGACACACGTGTATTGCATCTCCCCAATTCCATAAAAATGAGGCCATAAATCGATTGTGTCCTTGCCACCATCAAGAGAATAACCATCGTCACAGTGTACACCACGATGACCAGGTCCACTCTCGGGTGGAGTACCCATGGGATCATAAACGCATCGGCCCTTGGTAATCATCGGAGGATAAGCCTCACACATGTCCAAAGCGGTGTTACACTCTGTTGGCGCTCCTTCTCCAACTCCTGTAATTTGGATTTCATGACCATCTGGCGTACTATCGGTACTATACCCCTGTTTACACGTGATAGTTCTCACGTTTGGAGTCACCACAGCCCATACACAATCAGCAACATTCATTCCACGAGGTTCTTCATATAAACACATGTCAAGGGCGACACAAATAATTTCGTATGGATCCACTCCAAAAGTGTACGGAGGGGAGGAAATACCATCGATAGTACCATCGCTGGAATAACCCTCATTACATTCATAACCTCGATAACCAGGTCCACCATCATCAACAGAAGCAGGCATGAATGATCTATAAACACACTTTCCCTCCGTGATATCAGGAGGATAGGCCTCACACATATCAAGAGCAACAGAGCAACTTTCATGAGGCACATCACCTTCAAGGTATTGAAACCTTCCTTCTGGCGTGTCATCTTTGGAATAACCAATATCACACGTGATAACTCTTCGGTTAAGACCATCATTATCACATCTTCCATTCATCAGAGGAGGGGGGGAATAAAGTGCACACATGTCGGCTTCGGTGTTACAAGGAAGAATAGGATTGAAATCGATGACAGTTTGAGGGAGAACACCTGTCATGCCGATGGTCCAAGACCATCCTTCATCACACTTGATGATTCTGGTCGAGGGCTCACCATGATACTCGCAAATGGCATTTTGGAGGGATTCAGGAGGGGAATGCAAACACATGTCATAGGGTTGATCGCAAGGAGGTTGTCCATAAGACGTGTCAGTAATTTCCATCACACGGTTGTTGAGCGGATCATCAACGGTGAAGGCGTATCCAGGGTTACAATAAATATGACGTGTCTCGGGGGGTTCAAAGACACAGGATTGGTTAACGAGTGTAGAAGGTGGGGAGTACTGCGTACAATAATTTTCAGGATCATTGAAATCAACACATTCATCGTATCGAAGATCAGTACCAACGGTATAGGTTCTTTCATATACAGGTGCATCTGGGGAAAATGATTTTCCACCAAGACATCGACAGGTGACTTGTTCACTTGCAGAGGTACCTCGTTTTGGTGAACCTGTATTTTCGATACATTTCACATTTCCAAAATTAATTTCACCGGCAGCAGCACCACAAGTGAATTTCAGACATGAACTACAATTGTAGAACAATGTAAGAGAGGCAATGTTTAAAAAAGCACCAGATCTGTCACAACCAAGTCCAGAAATAAATGGAGTATCGGTTTCTCGGAGTTGTCGAAGGAGGGATGGAGTTTCGGGTACAGTGGACCAACTACCTCGAATTGTGGCGGTATCAGCCATAGTGGAAATATAAACTTCATCCTTATCATTAAGGGCTTGATAGATAAGTCCCATTTTAAAAAATCCTTGATTTGTGCGGCCAAGTTCTTCAAACGCAGCTTCTTGAGGCATGGCAGTACCAACACGATTTCTCCGAGTCCAAATGGAGGCAGAATAAATGTCTTGACCTGGAGGAGTGGTGGCTTGAACCCAATCAAGACCAGCATAAAAGGTAGCAGCACCATCTTGTTCACCAACACCAGGATGGCCACCAAAAATTTCGGGTTGGGGACATGTTGCTTCAGTGAAACAGCCAGGATCAGAACCAATCATACCAACAGAGATACCATAACCAGCAACTTTGTTCCAATTTTCAGACTGCAGTTGCATGCTGTCTTTGGTATTGGAGGAGGACCAAAAAATTTGGAAGCCCCAATTTGCATTCACCCAGGAAGCTTTGTCTGAGCTTGCGGTAATAAAGCTTCTGAGGGTGTTCTTGCAACCACCTTGAGGGGTGACTTGCCATTGTTCACCAGCAGTGTTGATATAGCTAGAGGGGTCAGGATCCATGTCTTCACATCCACTTTTTCCATCAGGGCAATCCCTAACGGGCAAAAATCGGTCTCCCCCTTCCTTGAATTGAGGAAATATCAGTGTGCATTGCCCATCGCTGGCACTGGTTACGCAATACAAGAGGTTCGCGAGAACCAGAAGGACTAAGCCTGACATACAGGCTCGTCACTGGAGT
>JGI24216J29974_1002454_pt1 | contig 12381 bp, 15 predicted proteins | sample EnhBioin_Aerobic_2_FD_29974 | JGI IMG/M metagenome (IMG submission 29974) | reverse complement strand
TTAATTGACTATTCTTTTCAATGAAAATGCTTTTAGCTGAGAAATTGATTTCTATTTTTCAGTGGAGGCAAGGGACATTCCTCGAAGCGCTTTCCAAGTTTATACCGGTTTCTGGCAATGATATCATAGCAGAAATCGAGGCTGTGAATTATCCAGTTGGGAAATTTCAAGTAGTGACCACTACCCGTTAAGATTATGGAAAGGAGCTGAATTACAGCTTCTGATTTCAGGTAAACTCTTCCATTAAACAGTAATAGGAGAGAGTCATTTATTCGAATTATTTGTTGAACTTCCTGAATTGAAGCGCTTGTTTTTCCTTGTAATGGCGCATAAAATAGCCTTTTTCTGAAGTCCAGAAAAAGGCAAATTTTTACCGATGAATTACACACCGGACAATATCCATCATAAAAAAGAATCGGTTTACTTTTTATTGGCAAGTTCAGGTTTGAATCGAATTGGTGAGAAGAAGTAAATCATAAAAACCCGTGAGAATCTATATGTGATTGGGGCGCTAACCAATAGAATTGAAACAATTGGAATGATGTATCCCCAGAAGCCGGCCGACATTCCCCAAATAGCTAGGATAATGCCACCAATCAAAAGCATGATGCCAACAGTGAATGCATAACTTACATACATAGCTCCCCAGAAAAAGCCAGGCTCTATTTCAAACTGTAAACCACATACTGGACAATTAGCCGCCATTTCTGTGAATTTTCCAATATTGGTAGCTGAATGTGTGAACATTTTACCACTTTGGCATTGGGGACACTTGCATTTCAATATGCTAAGTGTTTTTGAAGGCTCATAATTATCACACATAGAATTAGGCTTTGCGTGTTCTGTACTTTTTGTAATAAATAAATCCAAAAACCATGGCAATCAGGTAAGGAAGAGCAAGTAAATAAAGGATTCCCATATTGATTGAACTTCCAACATCTGTCATACCATTTGCCCTTGCCGATTCGAGATTGCTTTTACACATGGCACATTGTCCCATACTTTGAATATGTAACAGCACAAAAAGAAGAAGCAGGATTAATTTTCCAGAGCTGATTTTCACCTTGCGAAAATAGTTTTTCATTGTAATGAATTTAGGAACAAATGTTACTAGTGAATCGGGTAAAAAGGGCTTATCATTAAATACACAATAACTCCGGTTACTGTAACATATAGCCAAATTGGGAATGCAAATCGAACGATTTTTTTGTGAAGCTCTACCTTCATGGTTAATCCTCTGTAGAAACTCATTAAGATTAATGGTAAAACTCCGGCTGCAAGGATAATATGGGAGGCAAGAATTGTGAGATAAACTCCTCTGAATGGGGCATCACTTGGATATTTTGTTTCTTCTGCAATCCAATGGTAACATACATAGGAAACTAAAAATATAGCGGAAAGTACAAAAGCTGTAAGATTGATGGCTTTGTGTTTGGCTATATCTTTCTTTTTGATGAAGTAAAATGAAACCAAAAGTAAAATGGAACATGTTCCATTGATGAATGCGTTTAATTTCGGCAGAAAATAGGCCCAATCAGGAACAATTTCTGGCCTAGGGAGCACTTTACGATTGAGTAAAATTACAGCCAATAGAACTACAATGCTAATTGCCATTGCAACTCTAAACATCAATTTATCTTTTGGATCCTGGGTTGTGGTATTCATACAATAAAACTTTTAGTTCGCCTTCCAAGCGCTTCAATTCAGCGTCACTTCCGCTATCATAAACACCTCTAATTCGTCTTTGTTTATCCATTAGAATAAACTGCTGACTATGATCTATGGTCTTATCTTCTTTAGAAACCGGAAGAAGAAAGCCTTGACCTGCTTTTACAACTTCATCCGGACTGCCGGTAACAAAATGCCAGATATTGGCTTTTGCTCCGTAACGGGCTGCATAGGTTTTTAAAACAGGCACAGAATCATTTAAGGGGTCAACGGAAATGCTAAGGAATTTTATTTCGGCAAACTCCCCGAATTTGTCATAGATAGTTTGAAGCCTTCTGTTCATTGCCGGACAAATTTCTTCGCAATTGGCAAAAAAGAAATTTGCTACAACAATGCTGTTTTTAAAAGTATTGGAATCTACTGTTTTACCTTCTTGGTCGATGAAAGAGAATTGAGGTACAGTGTGATATAGAGTGTCCTTTAACTCAACTCCATCAGGTGGAATTCGTTCACCCAGAATGGGTAGTTTTTCAAAATTTTGTGTTCCTGCATTAAGCATATAAAACACAACAACCGGAATTACTAGAATTCCGGTTGCCAGCCAAAAGCCTTTACGCTTCATGAATTACCACCTTAATTTATTGGTGAAATCGCCCTCAATAAGCATAAGTATTACGAGGAACACAACGAAAATCATTGGAAGGATGATGGTGTACATCAACATTTTTCGTTCGAATTTCATGTGCATAAATACGCCAACAATGTACCAAGCTTTAACAACACCAAGAATGATGAATAAAGCATTCTTAAGCATTGAATGGTAGCTTAATAAGATAAAGTAAAGCGCGATATCAATAACAGTTAATCCCAGTAAAATCCAGAAAGTTTTCCAGATTTGAGATTTCATATCCGAAGGTGTTTCGGTGTGTTCAAGATGTTCCATGTGTTCCATGATAATTTGTTTTTAAAATCAAATGAGGTAAAAGAAAGTAAATACAAAAACCCAAACTAAGTCAACGAAGTGCCAGTACAAACCTACCTTTTCAACCATCTCATAATGGCCACGATCTTCATAGGTTCCTGCTAAAACATTCAGGTAAATAATAACATTCAGTACAACCCCTGAGAATACGTGGAATCCATGGAAGCCCGTAACAATAAAGAACAAGGCTGCGAAAGAACGCGGTCCAAATGGATTGTAATCTAATCTAGCACCTTCGTGAATAAAGGTTGCCCATTCCCAAGCCTGACAGCCTAAGAAAGCCGCCCCACCAATAATTGTAAGTAACATATAATTGGCAACTTCATCTTTTTTCATGCGGTGTCCAGCTTCTACGGCAAGTACCATTGTAACAGAACTGAAGATCAGGATAAAGGTCATCAAACTCACGAAAAACAAAGGCAAGTGCATGCCATGGATGAAAGGAAAATGATTAAAAACCAATTCCGGTGCTGGCCAGTGGTCTTGAACAAACAAACCAGCCTTTTTCATTTCTTCTACAAAGTTCTCTCCAACATGCTGAAGGGGTTTGATGATGGTGTTGGCAATTGGTGCCTGATAGCTGTAGCGAATAAATCCGTAAGCAATCAGAAGCGATGAAAAGGTAAAGGCATCTGACAGCAGGAAAATCCACATCATTAGCTTACCATAGCTTACGCTGAAAGGTGATTTTCCACCACCCCAGGCAAAAGTTTTTCCGGTACTTAAAGTAGTTGAGTTAGCCATGTCTTGGTTATAGAGGTTTTATCGATAAAGTGTTAAAAATATGTAAAGGTAAATCCAGAGTATTCCTACAAAGTGCCAGTAGGTATTACACATGCTTAAAAATAATGTGTTTGATGAGTTGATGATACGACGTAAAGTTTGGAACAGCATAATCAACAGGAATAAGATTCCACCCATTGCGTGCAATACGTGCATGCCTGTAATTACATAAACAAATGGATTGGAAGGATTTGTAAATGAAAAGTAAACATTATCAGCACGCAATTGCTGCCAACCGTTAAACTGGCTTATGCAAAATGCAATTCCCAATAAAAGGGTTATTACTTGTAGGGTTATCGATGTTGATTTATTTCCCTGTTTCATTTTTATTAGGGAAAACTGCATACTTAAGGAAGAAAGTACAATGAGTATTGTAGAGTAAATGAAAGCGGATGGGAGTGCGAAAATTTCCCAGTTACCTTCTCCGCGACGAACGATGTAAGCGCTTGTAAAGCCCGCGAAAAGCATCACACTGGCTACAATCAAAAGCCATAGTACGGTTTTTTTAGGATTAATCAGGTATTCCGGTTCCTGAAAACGATTTCCTGAGAGTTGTGTATCAGCCATAGCTATCAGATTTTATCGATTAGATAAGCAAGTTGAACCAGGGGCAAATAGATAAAAGAAGCAAACATTAACTTTTTAGCATCTTTTATTTCACAGGTTTTTACGAGTCGGAAAGAGTAATAGCTTAACATCAAACCACCAAAAATCCCAATAATACCAGCATACATTCCAGTTATTCCGAGTTGGGCTGGTAACATACCAAATGGTATCAATACAATACTGAAGGCAAATGTTTGCAGTGCTGTTATTTTATCCCTTCCCGGATTTGAAGGAAGCATCTTAAAGCCTGCACGTTTATAATCGTCGTCTAAAATCCATGCAATACTCCAGAAATGTGGGAACTGCCAGAAGAATTGAACCCCAAAAAGAACAAGAGCGGCAGTATCAATTTTTCCGGTGAATGCAACCCAACCCAACATAGTTGGAATAGCACCAGGAAAGGCTCCAACAAATACAGAAATAGGGGAGATGCGTTTAAGTGGAGTGTATAAAAAAGCATAGGATACCAAAGCAGCGAATGCCAACCACCCTGACAAAGGGTTAAGGTAAAGCGCAATTAGCGCAATTCCAATTATGCCAATTACTCCGGAGAAAAGACCGGCCTCAGTTACACTCATTCTGGATGTAGCAACTGGTCTATTGGCAGTTCTTTGCATCAATTTATCATATTCTTTTTCGATGATTTGATTGATACCATTTGCTGAACCAGTAACAAAGAATCCCCCTACAGCAAGAATGGTTAGTTCAAACCAATTGATGCTTCCTTTACTCGCGGTAAGGTAGGTTACGACAGATGAGAAAACCACCAACGAAGTTAATCGTGTTTTAATCAGTTGGTTGTAATCCCTAATCTTAGCGCGAACCAAGCCAATTCCACTTAGATCTTCAAGGGTATGTGTTATTACTTTCACGTTGTTTCTTTAATTAACTCTGTTTTTGTTAGCAACAGAATCGCAATAAACAATTGCAGTCCTGCTGTTAAACTTCCTAATGTAAGGTGAATGCTTTGAAAGGAACCCGGAAAACCGAGGTTCGCAAGTATTGCACCAGAAAAGGCTTGCGTGCACATTAGGAGAATCAGCGCAAGACTTGATTTGTAGAGGAGTTGATGATGAAAACTAATTTTTCGAATTCTATAAAACAATAAAAATGCTACACCCATGCTTAAAATACTTAAGCTGCGATGAACATAAAACACCGGTTTCATGTGATTAATCCATTCAGACCTGTTGTCAATCATCAATGCAATATGGTCGATACTTTCTCTCACCTGAGTTCCACTGACGGTTTGAATCAAGGAAAGTATTAATCCTAAATAAACCAGTTTTCTGAGCATGCCATCTTTGGCAGTTAAGCTGATTACAAACTCCTGACTTTGAGTAGTCGTGTAAATCAGCAATCCTACGATAACCAAAGCGAGTAGCATATGAATAGTTATCATCCATACCGCTAAATCAGTTGCAACAACTCTTGCACCAATCCAACCCTGAAAAGCAACTAGAAGAAAAGCTAATAGAGAAAGATAGAAGATGTAAGGTTTAGTGGATTTTAGGTAAGGGAATGAAAACACAAGGGTTAGAAATATCAGTAGACCTATACTTACACCAACCAAGCGGTTTAGATATTCAGTCCATGTTTTGAACACATCAAAATCTGCAATTTCCTTGCCTGCAACAGCGAATCGTGTTTTATAGTCTTCCGGTAATTCAGAGATATCGGTAGGTGGAACGAATTGCCCAAAGCATTTTGGCCAATCGGGACAACCCATTCCACTTCCTGTACTTCTTACCAGTCCTCCAACAAATATGAGAAAGAACACTGCGATTATGGTAGCAATACCTAATCGTCTGTATCTTATTTTAAATTTTTCTTCCATGTTTATCTGCGGTGCAGATGAATGGTTTTAGTGGTGATGAGCGTGCTCTTCAGCCTTAACAGTAAGGTATCCAACTTCAGGAAGTCCAGTTGATTCCTCCATTGGATCATTTTGATCTTTATCTGGAACAGTTTGAGGGATATAATCATCTTCAGCACCAGGTTTGCTGTAATCATAAGCCCAACGGTAAACTGATGGAATTTCACCAGGCCAGTTACCATGCAAATGCTCAACAGGTGTTGTCCATTCCAAGGTGTTTGATTTCCACGGATTTTGTGGAGCACGACGACCACGGATTGCTGAGTAGAAGAAATTAATCAAGAAAATAAGCTGTGCTGCACCACCAATAATTGCTGCCACAGTGATAAACACGTTCATGTCAACAAATACATCAAATTGATCATAAGCTGTGTTAGCATAGTAACGACGAGGAACACCAGCAAGACCCATAAAGTGCATCGGGAAGAATACGCAATAAGCTGAAATCAAGGTGAACCAAAAGTGGATATGTCCAGCAGTTTCGTTCATCATTCTTCCGAACATTTTTGGGAACCAATGGTAAATACCACTCATCATACCAAAAATTGCTGCGCTACCCATTACTAAGTGGAAGTGAGCAACTACGAAATAGGTATCATGTAAGTTGATATCCAAAGAAGCATTACCTAAGTAGATACCAGTTAATCCACCAGAAATAAATAATGATACCAATCCAATAGCAAACATCATGGCAGGTGTTAGGTTCAAATTACCTTTCCATAAGGTTGCCAAATAATTGAATGTTTTAACAGCAGATGGAACCGCAATAATTAAGGTTCCCAACATAAATACTGAACCTAAGAATGGGTTCATTCCGGTTACGAACATGTGGTGTCCCCAAACGATGAAACTAAGAATACCGATTGCAAGGATAGAACCAATCATTGCTCTGTAACCGAAAATTGGTTTACGCGCATTGGTAGCAATTACTTCAGATGTGATACCTAAAGCAGGCAATAGAATGATGTATACTTCAGGGTGTCCCAAGAACCAGAACAAGTGTTGGAAAAGGATAGGAGATCCACCTGTGCGTTCGATACCACCCGCTAATTCTGCAACAATTTCAGAAAGGTAGAACGATGTACCGAAGCTTCTATCAAAAATTAATAGTAAAGAGCCACCCAAAAGTACAGGGAATGACAAAAGTCCCAAGATAGCTGTAACCAAGAATGCCCAGATAGTGAGTGGAAGACGGGTCATTTTCATTCCTTTGGTGCGCATGTTTAAAATGGTAGCGATGTAATTGATACCTCCAAGAAGTGATGAAGCGATAAACAACACCATAGAAACCAACCACAAGGTCATACCAACTCCTGAACCAGGAATCATTTTAGGCAAAGCCGAAAGAGGAGGATAGATTGTCCAACCAGCAGCTGCAGGACCACCATCCACAAACAAGGAGGCAATCATTACCACAGATGAAAGGAAGAAGAACCAATAAGAGAGCATATTCATGAAAGGAGATGCCATATCTCTTGCTCCAACCTGGAAAGGAATCAATAAGTTACTAAACGTACCACTTAAGCCTGCGGTCAATACAAAGAATACCATGATTGTACCGTGGATTGTAATTAGGGCAAGGTAGAAATTAGGGTCTAATTTGCCATCTTTTCCCCAATGGCCAAGAACTCCTTCCAAGAAAGGGAAGGTCATATCAGGAAAAGCGAGCTGAAGACGGAAAATCATTGACATCAGCATGCCGATTGTTCCCATGATAATTCCGGTAATCAGGAATTGACGGGCAATCATTTTGTGGTCCATACTGAAGATGTACTTCGTGATGAAGTTTTCTTCATGGTGACCATGATCATCGTGGTGGTGTAAAGTGTGATCGCTCATATCGTTTGTTCGTGTTAATTTTTAGTTGGATGCGGTTGTTTGTGCAGATGGGGTTGAGTTATTCACTAGTGTTTTTTGTGATTTTAACCATTTTTGGTAGTCTGCAGGGCTGTCAACCACAACTACCATTTTCATGCGGTAATGCGCAGCACCGCAGATTTTGTTACATAGAAGCACATAATCAAATTCAGGTTTTCCAATTTTTGATCTCATATCTGCTGTAGTAACAGTTGGTGTAAATGAGAATTTTGTAGGAAGACCTGGTACAACGTTCATTTGGGCGCGGAAGTGAGGGAAGTAAGCACTGTGGATAACATCTTTTGCTCTGAAGTAGAAGTTAACCGGCTTGTTCACTTCAAGGTGAAGTTCTTTAACAATGATATCATCTTTTGCATTTGGATCATTTTGGTCAACACCAAGCGCATTTACCTTTCCTACTTCACGGAAATTGTGAGCACCTAGTTTATTGTCGTTTCCTGCAAGGCGAGCATCCCATCCAAATTGGTAACCAAAAACCTCAATATTTCTTGCGTCCTCTTTGTTGGTGTACATCATGCTGTTCCATACCAATAAACCTCTTACTACAAGAATAGTAAGTACGATAGCAGGAACAACTGTCCAAATTAATTCCAATTTGTGGTTGTCAGGAAAGTAAAGCGCTTTTCTTGTACCATCATTTTTGTATTTGAAACCATACCAAAACAAAAGTGCTTGAGTAATCACAAATACTACACCTGTTAATGCAAGTGTAATCATGAACATGCTATCATAAGCTTCTCCATGTTCAGAAGCCGCTCCCATTGAGAAGTAGGTAAGCTTGCCATGAACAAAAAATTCCCAGAAAGCGGCAATCATACCAATAACCAAGAAAGCCATTAGCAATTGGCTATTTAATTTTGTCCAATTGATGGTTGGTCTTCCTTGAATATCTCCAATACGAGCCAGAATTTTGAATACATAGCTAATAACCACAATGAGTAAAATGGCTACTAAGAATAAAAGCCAATTGATATTGCTTGCCATTTCTTCTGGTGTAGCTCCATTGTTTGATTTTGAATCTGAAGCAACAGTAGCGGTAGAAGCAGTTTCAGCTTTTGCTTCGCTTTCGGCTTTAATGTAAGCAATAATAGATTTTACTTCGTTATCACTCAGGTTTTCAAAAGCGGTCATAACGCTTTCGTTGTTTTCTTTATAAACCTGTACTGCAGTCGCATCTCCAGATTTTATCAAAGCCTGGGAATTTTTAATCCATTTAATCAACCAAGCTTCTTCCCTGCGTTTGTGTACATCTTTAAGGGCAGGTCCAACAACTTTGTCGTTGATTGCGTGACATGCTGTACAGTTGGCCTTGAATAAGGTTTTTCCTTCTTCTGCGCTTTGGGCATCAAGGCTGAAATTAAAACCTGCAAGCAGGGTAATCAATAATAAAATTCGGTTTAACGAGTTGAAAATCTTCATTTTGCTTACGTTTTGTGAGGTTCCGGTATGGTAAAAATGCGTTGCAATATAGTAAAGTAATCATTTTTAAAATGATTGCAGTCAAAAAAATAATCCCCGAAACAGGCGTTAGGCGTGGATTTTCTCAAAACAGGGGTGTCATTCTTAAGGCCAAGCAAAGACCAATCCCATTTTTGTAGGCAATTGCTATACAGAAACATTAAATGGTTGTTTAACCCTAATGACAGCTTACTGTATCACCTGGTTTGTAAAATTGACTTTTGTCAGGGATTTTATGTACTTCTTTACAGAGTAAAATCCAATTAGATTTTCTTTTTAGGATTCATAGGAGTTTTATAAATCCTAGGGCTATCAATTTTGGGTTCAGCAGGCTTTTTCGAGTCAATCTCAATCTTGCTTGGAAACAATACAGATTTAAAACGTGCTGAATCTTGTTTGGTCAATTTACGCTTAGCCAAAATGCTATCCATTTCAAGCTTTAATGGGTTGAAACGTGGGATTAATTGGGTGTTTTCCATATGGATTCCAGAACGGTAAATCCTTGGACCAAAATCCGATGAGCTTTTCATATAAGGCGCTATACCTATGAGTGTTGCGGTTGCATTGAAGCTCAAATCCTTTACGATAAATTCCTGCTCAATGCTTTTGCTTATGAGTTTGCCGGTTTCAGTTTCCCAGATACGAATACTACCATCGTTACATGCAGTAGCGCAGTACCTGGAGTCATCGCTAAAGGCAACTGCTGTTACTTTCCAGCACTCAACAGGAAGTTCTTTGTGTAGTTTGAATGTTTTTAAATCCCAGATTTTGGCTGTTTTGTCATTCGAACCACTAAGTAAGAAACGCATGTTTTTACTTACCGCAATAGCATTTATGCGATCTTTATGACCCTCCAAGGTTTTTAGTACTTGTCCGTTTACGAGATTTACAAGTTTGATTTTTGGTTCAGCACCAGCGACAAATATGCTCGAGGGCATAGTTCCGAGGGCCAAGGAGGAAATGGGAACTCCTGTTAGATTCTGTTTTACTGCTTTTTTGCTTTGCAAATCCCAGATAATGAGTTTTCCACCTTCACATCCACTAAAGACAAATCGACCTGTTCTGTCGAAAATTACAGAGCTCACATTGTTTGTATGCGCCATTTTAGGGTCGATAAGGATGGGAACTTTGCGAAACATAGAATCCCAAACATTTACCTGAAAGTCTTGACTACCAGTTGCAATCATTGTTCCCGACCAGTTGAAATTCAAACAAGTAATGGCTGAGCCGTGTGCAGGAAATGATTTAACTAATTTAAATGGGCTGTCTGCTTTATAAATGTAAAGAGAATTGTCCCAACCGCCGCTTGCAATTAAACCTATTTTCGGGTTTGAAAATTTTAAGGCTGCCAAATCATTGGTGTGGCCCTGGATGGTAGTTGGTTTTTCCAATGGAGTTTGAGAAAAACCAAACTGAATAGATGCCAGAAGAAAAAGCACAACTAGTCTCATTCAACAAAAATAAGAAAAGCTATTTCATAATTTAACCTATAATTTATAAGCTGTAAAAATTTCATTTTAAGACGAGAAATCAACAGTTTAGATGAAGAATTTTAGCACTACAATGGCAAATCCATAAATAAAAGTTGAAAATATTATGCCTCGGGAGGTTGAATACCTTTCAAAATGAATAAACAAGTAAAAGACTCCAAGGTTAATCACACAGCTTAAACTAAGTAAAGGTGATAGCAGTTTTTCGCTAACCGATAGCTCAAGAAATTCAAAAAGATTTTTATCGCTAAAATTGAAGAGGTAAAATCCCAAAATTCCAAGGGTAGGGGCAAGTAAGCCCAGAAGTAATCCAAGTAGGAAATGATCTTTCATGTTAAAAACTCCATTGATTGAGGTAGGCAATTGCATTGTGAGCAGTAAGGTCAAACTGAACTGGAACAATGGAAACATAGCCATTGCTAATTGCCCATTCGTCGGTGTCGTCGCCTTTGTCGTAATTCACAAATTTTCCGGTAAGCCAATAGTAGGTTCTACCATTTGGGTCTACCCGTTGGTCAAAATCTTCTTCCCATTTAGCTAAAGCCTGGCGGCAAATTTTTATTCCTTTGCACTCGTCTTCATTTATTTTAGGAACATTCACGTTTAACAGCACTCCATTGGGAAGACCGTTATTCAGAATGGAAAGCGCAACTTGCCTTACAATTTTGGAAGCCAGAGAAAAGTCGGCATCATAAGCAAAATCACATAAAGAAAAACCAGCTGAAGGAATTCCCTCAATTGCTCCTTCTACCGCAGCACTCATTGTACCAGAATAAATTACATTTATGGAGCTATTTGAACCGTGGTTTATTCCTGAAAGCAATAAATCGGGTTTTCTGTGGAGGATTTTGTCAACCGCAAGCTTAACGCAATCTGCTGGTGTGCCGCTACATTGGTAGGAACTAATTCCTTCAAAATGAGTTGTTTTATCTAATCTTAATGGCTTGGAGATAGTAACCGCATGGCCCATTGCACTTTGGGGACTATCAGGAGCGACCACGATTACCTCACCCAGGTCTTTTACGGCATCCACCAAAGCTCGAATTCCCGGAGCGGATATGCCGTCATCATTGGTGATTAAGATAAGGGGAACATTTTTCATTTGGTGCAAAAGTATGGTTTTATTTAAGGTATTTGCCCTAAACGTAGAATACTGTCAAATTCGTGTTCGGTTTTGTCACCTGTTTGTTCAATTAATCGGCCAATCTCTTTTCCAGTTGAATAAAACAAAATGGCAGGAATGCTCGTAATGTCAGCAGCCCAGGAATAAAACCAGGGATTTGATTTGCTATGATCAACCAGAATAATTTGAACATTGCTCAAAGGAATATTTCTGGCTTCCAAGATCTTTATCCATTTGGGTAATTCACGTTGGGTATCACTGCACCAGGTGCCGGCAACAATTGTAGCCTTCCAGTTGTCGCGTTTAATGGAATCAATATGTTCTATTTTGAACTGTGAATAGGCTGGCTGAAACCAAGGGAAGAGCTTGTTGTTAAGAAGGTTTTTCTTTTGTATTTTTCCTATCCAAATCGTTTCATTTTCAAGTTTTTGAGCAGTAAGACTTTTGATTTTTGGTGCACAAGAGGTGATTATAAAAAAGAGAAGAATTCCTATAATTCCCTTACTGCATGCTAAGA
>JGI24216J29974_1023290_pt1 | contig 12466 bp, 12 predicted proteins | sample EnhBioin_Aerobic_2_FD_29974 | JGI IMG/M metagenome (IMG submission 29974) | reverse complement strand
GGGTTTCATGTCGGCCTCTAACAGGCCAGTGCCACTCAGGCGCCGAACGGGTGACGCTTCAGGATGGTCTCGTCCCGTTCCGGACCCGTGGAGATCACATCGATGGAGATCTCACAGATCTCCTCGATCCGGTGCAGATAGGCACGGGCTTCAGGCGGCAGCGCATCCCAGCTCTGGGCACCGAAGGTCGTCCCGCTCCAGCCAGGCATGGTTTCCAGGATGGGCTCGCAACGCACCACCTCTTCTGCCCCCATCGGCAGCAGGTCGATGCGCTTGCCGTCGAGCATGTAACCGGTGCACAGCTTCAGTTCGGTCAAGCCGTCCAGCACGTCCAGCTTGGTGATGCACAGACCGGACACGCCGTTGATGATGATCGAGCGCTTCAGTGCCGCCAGGTCGAGCCAGCCACAGCGGCGCTTGCGACCGGTTACGGTGCCGAACTCACGGCCGACGGTGGACATCTGGTAGCCCGGAGTGCCTGGCGTCTCAAAGTCCAGCTCAGTGGGGAAAGGACCGCCACCCACCCGGGTGCAGTAGGCCTTGGTGATGCCCAGCACGTAATGCAGGCGACCAGGGCCCACACCGCAGCCGGCCGCAGCCTGACCCGCCACGCAGTTGCTGGAGGTCACAAAGGGATAGGTGCCATGGTCGATGTCCAGCAAGGTGCCCTGGGCGCCTTCAAACAGCAGATTGCCCCCCGCCTTGTTGATGGCGTAAAGATCGGCCGACACGTCGGTGACCATCGGGCGGATCTCTTCGGCATCCTTCATGGCCTGGTCGAAGACGGTCTGGAAATCGACGGCTTCCGCGCCCAGGTACTGGGTCAGCACAAAGTTGTGATAGTCCAGGACTTCCTTGAGCTTCTCGGCAAAGCGCTGAGGATCGAACAGGTCATACACGCGCAGGGCGCGACGGGACACTTTGTCCTCGTAGGTGGGGCCGATGCCCTTGCCGGTGGTGCCAATCTTGTCGCCAGCGCTCTTGCGCGCCTCACGGGCACGGTCCAGGGCCGAGTGATATCCCAGGATCACCGGACAGCCCGGGCTGATCTTGAGGCGCTCACGCACCTTGATACCGCCCGCCTCCAGGCCGCGCACCTCCTCGAGCAGGTGATGGATGTCGAGCACCACACCATTACCGATGTAGCACTGCACACCTTCCCGCACGATGCCGGACGGCACCAGATTCAGCTTGTACTCGGTGGTGCCGACCACCAGGGTATGCCCCGCGTTGTGACCACCCTGGAAGCGGACGACGCCCTGAGCCTGATCGGTCAGCCAGTCGACGATCTTGCCCTTGCCTTCGTCACCCCACTGGGTGCCCACCACAACTACGTTCTTTGCCATTTTTAATTACTCTCCCTGAAGCGGTTCAACCTGCCAGGCACCGCCCCGCAGAACCAGACGCCGGTCACAGCCGGCCTCGCGCCACGTGCCTTCATGGCCGGGCAATTCAATAACAACATTTTCCCCTGCTTCGCGCAGCGCAGCCACCGCTTCACGGAATCCGTCACTGCCGGCTCCGGAGGCGAGGATCGCGCCAGCCAGTACCGGGTCGGCCACCTGGGCGGCCAGTTCGCGCAGGTCAAGGCTGAAACCGGTGGCCGGACGGCCCCGCCCGAAGGCACGACCCACGCTGTCGTAACGCCCCCCGAGGGCCAGCGCTACCGGAGAACGACCGCCATAGGCCGCAAAGACCACACCACTGTGATAGTGGTAGCCGCGCAGATCGGCAAGGTCGAAACTGATTGGAAGATCTCCCAGACCGGCAGCAAGCGCCTCGAGGTCGTCCAGCGCTGCGCCGATCTCGGCATCCTCGGGCAAGAGGCCACGGGCCTTGGCCAGGACCTCGGCATCCCCATAAAGGGTCGGCAGCGCCAGCAAACCCTGGCGCACGGCTTCGGGCACACCCTGGAGCAGACCGCGCAGACCGGGCAGATCCTTGGACTGGAGACAGTCGAAAAGCGGTTCCTCCCGGTCGGCGGGCAGGCCGCTCAGACGGACCAAGGCCTTGAACAGCCCCACGTGCCCCAGATCGATACGGGAAGTGCCAACGCCTGCGATCGACAGGGTCTCGGCCAGCAAGCGGACCACCTCGGCATCAGCCTCGAGGCCGGCATGACCGTAGATCTCGGCACCGAGTTGCAGCGGCTCACGGGTGGCGGTCAGCGACGAGGGCACGGCGTGCGCCACGGTACCGCAATAACAGAGGCGGGTTACGCCCTTGCGATTGAGCAAGTGGGCATCGATGCGGGCAACCTGGGGCGTGATGTCGGCACGGACGCCCATCGTGCGCCCTGAGAGCTGATCCACCAGCTTGAGGGTCTTGAGCTGCAGATCCTGCCCTGCTCCGGTGAGCAGAGACTCCAGATATTCGAGCAGCGGCGGAGCCACCAGCTGGTAGCCGTTCAGGCGGAAGGTGTCGAGCAGACGACGACGCAGGTCTTCCAGTTTGGCCGCCTCGGCAGGCAGCGCGTCCTGGATGTATTCGGGTAGAACCCAACGCAACATGGGCATGGCGCCTCAGGAAAAAACGATCAGGATGACGAGGCCGAGCAGCATCGACCCCAGACCCACAAAACGGATCTGGCCGTCCGCCAGCCGGAGCAGGCGAGAAAAAGTCTCGCGCCAGACGGCTGGCGCGACAAAGGGGATGACGCCTTCGAGCACGAACATCAGCGCGAAGGCCAGGATGAGCGTACGGCCCATTACTTTCCGTGCTTGCCGGAATCAGCAGCCGGCGCACTACGACCACCAGCGCCCTTGAAGTACTTGAAGAACTCCGAGTTCGGCTCGATGACCATCACGTCGGACTTGTTCTTGAAGCTGTTCCGGTAGGCCTCGAGGCTACGGTAGAAGGCATAGAACTCGGGACTCTGGCCGAAAGCCTGGGCATAGATGGCAGATGCCTTGGCATCGCCTTCACCCTTGACCATCTGGGCCGAGCGGTAGGCCTCTGCGAGGATCACCTCGCGCTGCTTGTCTGCATCGGCCTTGATCTTCTCCGCCTCCGCGCCCCCCTGGGATCGGAGCTCGTTGGCCACCCGCTTGCGCTCGGCCTCCATGCGCCGATACACCGACTCGGACACCTCGGCAGGCAGGTCAACGCGCTTGAGACGTACATCCACGATCTGCACGCCGATCTTGCGCGCATCGAGGTCGGCCTTCAGACGCATCTCATCCATGATCTTGTCGCGCTCGCCGGACACCACGTCATGGACGGTGCGCTTGCCAAACTCCTCCCGGAGGCCCGCATTGACAGTCTGTTCCAGGCGAGTGCGGGCTCGGGTCTCATCGCCACCGACGGAGATGTAATAAAGCTTGGGATCGACGATCCGCCACTTAACGAACAGATCCACCAGCACGTTCTTCTTCTCGGAGGTGATGAAGCGCTCGGGCTCCGAGGTGTCGAGGGTCAGGATGCGCCGGTCAAAATAGCGCACATTCTGGATCAGCGGGATCTTGATGTGCAGGCCCGGCTCGCTGATCTGCTCCTTGACCTCACCCAACTGGAAGACCAGTGCGTGTTGCCTCTGATCCACGGTGAAGAGGGACATGGAAAGGATCGCAGCGACAAACAGACCACCACCGGCCAGCAAAGACAGACGTTCTCGCATCAGCGTTCACCTCGCTCACGGTTGCGCGTGGTCTCACGGGTGCGGGACTCCCCGGAGAGTGCGTCCGCCCTGGGCGGCGTAATCGTATTGTCAGCCGCCGCCGGGGTCGCCGCACGGGGCAGTTGGGCCGCCTCGCCGGCGGGTGCGGCGCCCGGGGCAGCGGTGGCCTGCATCAGCTTGTCGAGGGGCAGGTACAGCAGGTTGCCGTTACCCTTGGCATCCACCATCACCTTGCTGGTGTTGGAAAGGATCTGCTGCATCGTGTCGAGATACAGACGCTGGCGAGTCACCTCAGGCGCCTTCGCATACTCGGCATACACCTGCTTGAAGCGGGAAGCATCGCCCTCGGCCTGGGCCACCACACGGCCCTTGTAGGCATCGGCTTCTTCGAGCAGACGGGAGGCCGCACCGCGGGCACGCGGAATCACGTCGTTGGCGTAGGCCTGACCCTCGTTCTTCTGCCGCTCCCGGTCCTGGCCGGCCTTCACGGCATCGTCGAATGCAGCCTGCACCTGCTCGGGCGGCTGGGCATTCTGCATCGTGACCTTGCTGACCTGGATACCCGTGCTGTAGCGATCCAGGATCTCCTGGGTCAGCTTCTGGGCATTGGCGGCAACCTGCTCACGGCCCTCGTAGAGCACGAAGTCCATCTTGCTCTTGCCGACGATCTCACGCACAGCGGTCTCGGCGGCCTGGATCACCGAGTCGTCGGCGTTCCGGTTGCTGAACAGATAGGCCTGAGGATCCTTGAGGACGTACTGCACCGCAAACTGGATGTTCACGATGTTCTCGTCGTCCGTGAGCATCAAGGCTTCTTTCAGGACCTTGTTGCGCTCGGAGCCGCGGTAGCCGATCTCGACGGTACGCACACCGGTGAGGTTGACGAGCTCGTGACTCTGGATCGGATAAGGCAGGCGCCAGCGCAGGCCCGGCTCGGTGGCCTCCTGGAAGCGCCCGAACTGCAGCACGATGCCGCGCTGGCTCGCATCGACGATGTAGAAACCGCTGGCCAGCCAGATCACGGCAGCAAAGGCCGCGATGAGCCCGATGCCACCACCGAACTGGCGGAAGGAAAATTCGGGACCGGGACCGGGGCCACGACCATCGCCGTCGCCACCACCCGACCCGCCGTTACGACCGAACATGCCGGACAGGCGCCGGTTGAAGTCACGCCAGAGCTCCTCCAGATCGGGAGGTCCCTGGTTATCGCCGCCGCCGCGGTTGTCGCCACCGCCACGGTTCCCCCAGCGGGGATCGTTGAGGGACATGAGAATGCCTGAAATCACGGTTTAATCCGCTCCGGAAGTAGACTCACTGGGATACTTCAAAACGACGACTCATGCGGTACCGCAAGAGCCGCCAGGGATGCCTTGTGTTTCTGGGCGACATCGGCCAGCACCTGGCGCAGCAGGTCGAGCCCCTCTCCAGTCCTGGCGCTGAGCAAAACGCGCGAGATGTTACCACAAGCGTCTTGCTGGACCTCCGCACTTGCCAGGCTCTGGTCGATCTTGTTCCACACCTGGATCTGGGGCAACTGTCCGGCTCCGATCTCTTCCAGAACACCATTCACGGCAGCGATCTGCCCTTCCCTGTCGTCACTCGACGAATCGACCACATGCAGCAAAAGGTCGGCAGAGACAGTTTCCTCCAGCGTGGCATGAAAGGCGGCCACCAGAGAATGAGGCAGGTCACGGATGAATCCGACCGTGTCCGACACCACGATGTTCCCGGCTTCACCAAGGAAAAGTCGACGGGAGGTCGTATCGAGGGTGGCAAACAGTTGATCAGCGGCGTAAGCCCCGGCCTTGGTCAGCGCATTGAACAGCGTGGACTTGCCCGCATTGGTGTAACCCACCAGGGACACACTGAGCACATCACGACGTTCACGCGCCCGCCTTCGCACAGCACGCTGGCGCTCCAGCACCTTGAGCCGGGCCTTGAGCAGCTTGACCCGCTCGCCCAGCAGGCGACGGTCGGTTTCAAGCTGCTTCTCACCCGGACCGCGCAGGCCGATACCGCCCTTCTGACGTTCCAGGTGGGTCCATCCCCTGACAAGGCGGGTGGACAAATGCTGTAGCTGAGCCAGTTCGACCTGCAACTTCCCTTCGTGGCTCTTCGCGCGGAGGGCGAAGATATCGAGGATGAGTGCAGAACGGTCGATCACCCGGCAGTTGAGCGCACGCTCGAGGTTGCGCTGTTGGGCCGCAGTGATGTCGTGATTGAAGATCACGATGTCACCACCGCTCATCCGGACCAGCGATCCGATTTCCTCTGCCTTGCCCTTGCCAACGAAGAGCGCCGGATCGGGCGCCTGACGACGCCCCTGGATCACACCGACGACGACCGCACCCGCACTGCCAGCCAACAGGCTGACTTCGGCAAGACGTTCGTCGATGCCCCCCTGGCCGAAATCAACCTGCACCAGTACGGCGCGGTTACCAGATGACGGCCGCTCAAACACGCCGCCACCCGGCGCTCAGGTGGCCCACAGACGGCCTGGCGATGAGGGAACTCAGCTTGCGGCCTCGTTCTGTTCCTGCTGGATGTTGACGGGGCGCGCCGGCACCACGGTGGAGATGGCGTGCTTATAGACCATCTGGGTGACGGTGTTCTTCAACAGGACAACATATTGATCAAAAGACTCCACCTGCCCCTGCAGCTTGATCCCGTTCACGAGATAGATGGAAACCGGCACGTGCTCACGACGGAGCGCGTTAAGGAACGGATCTTGGAGGAGTTGCCCCTTGTTGCTCATTTTTAGAACCTCTATGGTTTTAGTTTGGAATAATTATAGAGCCTTTTGCTGCACCGCCACATCCGGTACGGCAAGCAGCTCGGTGGTGTGGAAATCGGTTCTTCAATCCTTGCTTGCGAAGGGGTTCTTGGACGACTTGAATTGTATCCGCAACGGCGTCCCCTGCAATTTGAAGGCTTCCTGGAAGGTTCTTTCCAGATAGCGTACGTATGACGGTGGCACATGGTCAAGTGCAGCACCGTGTACGACGATGACCGGCGGGTTCATGCCCCCCTGATGCGCATAACGCATCTTGGGACGGAAACCATTGTGACGGGGGGGCTGCTGACGCACGATGGCGTCCAGCAACAGGCGGGTCAGCTTGGGAGTGGCCAGCTTGGTCATCGCCGCCTCGTAGGCCCCATCGACAGCCTTCAACATGGGGACGATACCCTGGCCTTTCAAGGCCGAGACATACAGAAAACGTGCGAAGCCCAGGAAAGGCAGCTTGCGAGCGATATCCTCCTTGATGCGCTGGCGGCGATAGTCATCGACGCTGTCCCACTTGTTGACCGCCACCACCAGGGCACGGCCAGCCTCGACCACGAAACCGCCGATGTGGGCATCCTGATCGGAGATATCCTGGCTGGCATCCAGCACCAGGACAACGACATTACTCTGCTCCACGGCCTGCAAGGTCTTGATCACAGAGAATTTCTCGACCGCCTCGAAGACCTTGCCGCGCTTGCGCAGACCCGCCGTGTCAATCAGGGTGTAATGGCGCCCATTGCGCTCGAAGGGGACCTCGATCGCATCACGGGTGGTGCCGGGCATGTCGAAGGCAATGACCCGCTCCTCGCCGATCAGGGTGTTGACCAGGGTGGACTTACCCACATTGGGACGCCCGACAATGGCCACGCGCGGGCCCTTTTCAGCCGGAACGTCGTCATCCTCATCCTGCGGGAAGGCTTCGAGGATCAGTTCCATCAGGGTGGTGACGTTGTCACCGTGCGCGGAGGACACACACAGCGGCTCCCCCATGCCCAGGGCATGGAACTCAGCCGCGATCATCGCCCGGTTCATGCCCTCCGCCTTGTTCACCACCAGAAAGGTCGGACGACCGGCACGGCGCAGACGGGTGGCGATCTGCTCGTCATGGGGCGTCAGGCCGGCACGGGCATCCACCATGAACAGCAAGGCATCCGCTTCGGCAATCGCCTGCTCGGCCTGCCGGGCCATTTCGTGGACAATGCCATCCTTGGCCACGGGGTCGAAGCCGGCCGTATCGACGACCAGGAACTCACGGTCGGCCGCTCGGCCGAGGCCGTAGCGGCGATCACGGGTCAAACCGGGGAAATCGGCGACGAGAGCATCACGGGTCTTGGTGAGGCGATTGAACAGGGTGGACTTGCCCACATTGGGGCGACCTACCAGAACCAGGGTTGGCTTCACGCGTCGGGGACTCCGTTATTGCAGGCCGAGGCCATAGACATTGCCATCCTTGCTCTGGACGACCATTTGGCCGTCACTACGCTGGATGTCGGCAAGGATGGGGCTGGAGTCGACACGTTGCCGCCCCGCTATGGCGCCATCATCTTTGCGCAGGAGGTGTACATAACCTTCGCCGTCGCCCACCACGACATACCCGCCCGACACACGCGGACGGCTCACGTTGCGGCCAGCCAGTTGATCCTGCTTCCAGGCACTGGCACCCGTGCTCAGATCGAGGGCGTGCACGGCCCCCTTCTCGTCGGTGACGTAGGCATACCGGGAATCCATGTCGAGCCCGCGGGAACTGGACAGGTCACGTGCCCACAGGGTCGAGCCGTTGGCCAGGTCGAAGCAGGCGATACGGCCCTGGAAGGCCACCGCGCAGGCCGCGCGGGAGCCCAGCACCGGCAGGCTGGTGATGTCGGCCATGCGCTCAAGCTCGGTGGCTCCGCGCGGGACCGCCACGGTGCCTTCCCACATCAGGCCGCCATTGGCGGCACTGACGGCCACCAGTTTGCCGCCGGGAAAGCCTGCGAACACTGCAGCGCCCTCGATCACCACCCCTGCGGAATTACGCAGGGACAAAGCCGGGTTGGTTCGCTGGTAGGTCCAGCGACGGCGACCATCCTGCGGATCCAGTCCGAACAGCCGGCTGTCCGCACTGCGCACGACGATCAGATTGTCGGATACCGCAGGCGCCGCGAGGATCTCGGCATTCACCTGGACACGCCACTTAAGCTGCCCGGTCTTGGCGTCCAGCGCAACGACCTCACCCTTCGGCGTGCCGACCACGACGATCTGCCCGTTGCTGCCTACGCCGCCGGACAGGGCGCCATTGATCGACACCTTCCAAGCACTGCGCCCGGCCTCGATGCGGGCCACATCGCCGTCTGCCGCTGCGGCGAACACCGCATTGCCATTGACCGCGGGCTGCAGCACGTAAGGACCGGAAGCGCCGACCCGTGCCTTCCACACTTCGGACACACGGATACCGTCGTTCAACGGCTTGAGGGCGGGCAGCTTGTTCTTGTCGGACGCGAAGGGGTTGAGGGACGAGCATGCCCCCAGCAGCAGCGCACCCGCCACCGCTGCCGCCAGACGGACGGGCATCATTGCGCGCCCCCGATGGCATCCAGCTTGGCCTGGGCGATCTCGCGCAGGGTCGAGGACTCGGCCTTGACGGCGGTGCTCAGGGCCTCGATGGCAGCCTTGTAGGCTGCCCGGGCTTCAGCAGGCTTGCCCTGGGCCACCAGGATGTCACCCTTCAGGTCGGCGAAGCGGGCAGCCAGCTCACCCTCAACAGGTGCCTGAAGCTGCGCGAGCGCTTCATCGTAGGCCTTGTCATCGAAAAGGACCGTCGCCAGACGCAGCCGCGCAATGTTACGCAGAGCCGGATCGTTGGCCTTTTCCGCGGCCCAGGCCAGGGGGACCCGGGCGTTCTTGAGATCGCCCGCGTCGCTCTGGACCTTGGCCGACATCAGCGCTGCCAGGTCGGCATAGGGCGTGCCGCTGTACTTGTCGATGATCTGCCCGGCCGCCTCACGCACCTTCTGGGCGTTCTGCTCACCGGCGGCCTGCTGCACCACGGCATAGAGCGCCGACGCTTCCGCGCCCTGCTTGCCGCGGTACCAGTTCCAGCCTTGCCAGCCAACGGACGCCAACGCTGCAGCCACCGCAAGGGTGGTCACCAGCTTGCCGTTTTCTTCCCACCATCCCTTGATCTGGGAAATCTGTTCCTGTTCTTCAAGGTCAAATGCTGCCATCGTCTTCTTCCGATTCGAGTAGGCGGTCGGCCAGGGTTTCGGGGAGCACGTCCATCGGGACGCGAATCTGTTCAGAGCCATCGCGCAGCGGCTTCAGGCTGACTTCACCCGCGGCAGCCTCATCGTCGCCGATGACCACCGCAAAGGGCGCGCCAGAGGCATCTGCCCGCTTCATCTGCGACTTGAAGCCGCCGCCGCCGCAGTGCAGCGTCACGGAAAAGCCCGTGCCGCGCAGCGCTTCGGCAACGCGGAAGGCGGCCCGCTGGGCGGCCTCCCCCGCATGTACCACGTAGACATCGGGCACGACCCGCTCGGCCTCGCCGCCACATTCCTGCCAAAGGGACAGCAGGCGTTCCACACCCATCGCAAAACCCGCAGCGGGTGCCGGCTTGCCGCCCAGTTGGGCGACCAGGCCATCGTAGCGGCCACCGGCACAGATGGTGCCTTGCGCGCCCAGGCGCGTGGTGACCCATTCGAAGACGGTGCGGTTGTAATAATCCAGGCCGCGCACCAGGCGGTGATTGATACGGTAAGGCAGCCCCGCGTCCTTCAACAGGGTCTGAACACCGTCGAAGTGCCTGAGGGACTCCTCACCGAGGAAGTCCGCCAACTTGGGCGCGGCCTCGACGATGCCCTGCAGGTCGGGATTCTTGGTGTCCAGGATGCGCAGCGGGTTGGTGTACAGACGCCGCTTGCCGTCCTCATCGAGGCGATCCTGGTGCTGCTCCAGATAGGTGATCAGGGCCGCCCTGTGGGCGGCGCGCTCCTCGCTGCTGCCGAGGGAGTTGATCTCCAGCTTGACGTCCTCGAGGCCCAGGTCATCCCACAGGCGCGCGCACATCAGGATGTGTTCGGCATCGACGTCCGGACCTTCGAAGCCCAGCGCCTCGACCCCCACCTGATGGAACTGCCTGTAGCGCCCTTTCTGGGGACGCTCGTGGCGGAACATCGGGCCGTGGTAGTAAAGGCGGCGCGGCTGGCCGAACAACAGGTTATGCTGGATCGCCGCACGCACGCAGGAAGCAGTGCCTTCGGGACGCAGGGTCAGATGCTCGCCGTTGAGGGCGTCCTCGAAGGAATACATCTCCTTCTCGACGATATCGGTGACTTCACCGATCGCGCGCTTGAACAGCGGAGTCGGCTCGACGATGGGCATGCGAATGGGGCGGTAGCCATAGCTGTGCAGCCAGTTGCGGACGATGTCCTCGAACTGCTCCCAGACTTCTGCATCATCGGGCAGGATGTCGTTCATGCCGCGCACGGCCTGGAGGGTCTTGCTCATGATTCCTTTTATTCTTGTAGTCGGAGCGGCACGGCCTCAGGCCGGCACGCCCTTGCGGGGGTAGGTGCGGGCCACATAACGCTCGATGATGGCCTTGAATTCATTGGCGATGTTGTCGCCACGCAGGGTCAGGGTCTTGACCCCGTCCTCGAACACCGGGGCCGCTGGCGACTCACCAGTACCCGGCAGTGAGATGCCGATATTGGCGTGCTTGCTCTCGCCTGGACCATTGACGATGCAACCCATGACCGCCAGCGTCATGTTCTCGACGCCATCGTACTGGTCACGCCACACCGGCATGTTGTCGCGGACGAAACTCTGCACATCCGAAGCCAGCTCCTGGAACAGGGTGCTGGTGGTGCGGCCACAGCCCGGGCAGGCCGTGACCATCGGCGTGAAGGCACGCAGGCCCATGGTCTGCAGGATCTCCTGGGCCACCACCACCTCCTGGGTGCGGCTGCCGTTGGGTTCCGGGGTCAGGGAGATGCGGATGGTATCGCCGATGCCTTCCTGAAGCAGTACGGACAAAGCCGCCGTCGACGCCACGATACCCTTGGAACCCATGCCGGCCTCGGTCAGGCCGAGGTGCAGTGGGTAATCACACTTGGCGGCCATGTCCCGGTACACCGCGATGAGGTCCTGCACGCTGCTGACCTTGGCAGACAGGATGATCTTGTCGCCGCCCAGTCCATACTCTTCAGCCTTGGCGGCAGACTCGAGGGCGGACGTGACCAGGGCCTCGCGCATCACGGCGCCGGCATCCAGCGGTACAGCGCGCTTCGCATTCTCGTCCATGATGCGGGCCAGCACCGATTGGTCGAGACTGCCCCAGTTGACGCCGATACGCACCGGCTTGTCGTACTTGCAGGCCATCTCGACGATGGACGCGAACTGGGTGTCCCGCTTGGCGCCCTGCCCCACATTGCCCGGGTTGATGCGCAGCTTGTCGAGGGCCTCGGCGCAGGCCGGATTGTCAGCCAGAAGCTTGTGGCCGTTGTAGTGAAAATCACCGACGAGAGGCACGTCGAGGTTCATCTGCAGCAGCTTCTCGCGGATCTTCGGCACTGCCTTGGCCGCCTCATCATTATTGACGGTGATGCGGACCAGCTCGGAGCCCGCCCGGGCGAGCTGGGCCACCTGCATGGTGGTGGAAAAATCGTCGGCGGTGTCGGTGTTGGTCATCGACTGGACCACCACGGGCCCGGCAGAACCGATCAGGACACGACCGACACGAACCAAGCGGGTCTGGCGACGGGGGGCTGCTCGCCCCGAAAGGAGGAGATCCATGGATGTTCCGATTACTCGATCTTGAGACGGGCGACCGTTGCCTTGGCGCTCAACCCGAGGTCCACAGGTGCGCCATTGCGCTCCAGCTTGACCCCGCGAGCGTTGCCGATCACGGCGGAGAAAGGCGGCTTCACATCGACCTGCTCGCGGGTGCCGGCCTTACCCAGGCGGGAAAACACCACCTTGCCGGCGGCATCCTTGACCTCCACCCAGGAATCCTGGGCAAAGTCGAACACCAGCCGGTCGGCCCCGGACCTGGGGGCATCGGCAACGGCAGGCGCAGCGCTGGCTGC